>MDTG01169900.1_pt1 | contig 19812 bp, 11 predicted proteins | sample 811421 | NCBI WGS metagenome assembly MDTG01 (sample SAMN05326645, study PRJNA326480) | marine metagenome | isolation source: seawater | place: Pacific Ocean: South East | collected 2011
CTACGTAAGCTACGTAATTAGCATTGTTTGAGGTAGCGGTATACGAGACTCCTTCAGAGTTTGGCCTGGATGTCCAACTTGTAACTTTTCCTCCGGACTGAACGACTCCATAACTTGAATCAAAGTTTAATACCGCTTCATTTTCATAATCCGTCATCGATCCTAGTAACCGGCAACCTTGAAGTTGAAATTTTTCGCCTTCACCAGAACAAAATAATGCGGGTGTACCTGTATGACTAAAATAACCATTGGATGCATCACATGAAATTGCACCGCATTGGCCAGGCTTAAAAAGGGACGTGGCAGGGCAGCTATTTACATTATACCCTGTGGTGTCAACCCCTGCCAAAGTACATTTATCAGCTTTTTGAAAAATCGTAATGTTGTCTGTGTAACTATGATAGTTATAATAATCACCCTGCCCAAATTCGAGTGTAAAGTCTGCTAAGTCATTCACATTAAGGTTTCCGTTAACGACCAGCGGACTAAGGCCAGGGTTGTCCAGGTAATTCACGGTCACTCTATAACTAGAATCTAGATTTATTTTAACCTCAACGCCAAATTTTCTTTTCGAGTTGGAAGGAAGTTCAAGGTAGCCAGCATTAAAGATACCATCTAGGTAGAGCCTTACCCTGCTGCCGCTATGACCGTTACGTTGCCAAAAGCATGCTCTTCCCCAGTTTTTTCCACTACTAGGATAGGTCCAGGTCGAGTTCCTCGTCGGCGTCCCCTGATAGAGGTAGGCACCTTCACATATTGTTCCATTAGTGTAGTTTGATGCAAAATCGTGCTCGAAAGTGATAGTAATATCTTTTTGCCACTTTTTCTTTGTGGCCAAACCTGTGTACCAATGGGTGCCAGACGTTCTTTCAGCCTTTAAAGCAAGACTGCCATTTCTTGATACGATGGTAGGCTGAGATTCATCGCCAACCACATTCCACTTTTCAAGAAAGCTGGTGTCACTTGTAAAGTTTGTATTGATAGTGCTTTTATCGGATAAGTAATACTCGAAGTTCTCAGACAAGTCATAGTTTGGGACTTCGCTTGGAAGGAAACATCCTTCGAAATTAAAGACTTCTGTTTGCTCATTACAAGTGGACTTTAGGGGAACAACTTCAGAAGTTACGTAACCTGTATCACAGGCGAGCGTACATTTATTTTGAGCGACCAAGCCACTGCTGGATTGACAATTAGTTAAGTCATAACCTGCGGTGTCGGCAGGCGCCTGACACATTGGAACTGTTTTATATTTTGTAATTAAATGACTTTCAATTGCCTCTAATTCTGTATCACTTAGGGCCCTGTCAAAAATAACGACCTCGGCTAGGTCTCCATACCATGGAGCGTTAGGGTGACCGATAAGGATACCTTTGAGGTTTTTAGATGTAACTAGGGGAGTTGTGTCACTAGGGTAAAAAGATGAGGTTGCTATTTCCTCACCATTTTTTCTTATTAGTGTTTTGGTTGAATTAGTTTTTTTTGATGAGTCGTGACGATGAGTTAAAACAATTGCTTTACTAACGTCACTAGAATTAAAGTAGTTACTTAATTGAGCTCTACCTCCACTGTAGTTGACGTAACTATAAAGACTTGCTCCGCCATATTGTTGAATACTTCCAAAGGCACCTGAGCTAAGTAGAACACCGTTACTTAAACTTGCTCTACTTGAGCTATAAACAACAATTCTCGTGAAACTATCGCCGTTAGAGAAACCATCAAAGTTGCTATCTTGGATTTGACCATTTCCATTCATTGATAAAGTGGGTAAATCATTAAAGTTAGGATTTGAGGATTGGTAAGTGACTCCAGTGCTGGTGGAAGACAATGTTGCATCACCTTTCATTGAAGTCCAACTTGTAACATTAGAGCCATTTTTTGAGACTCCGGTTGCCGCATCAAGGTGTAGAGAGCTCGAGCCAGAAATTAATGCGTCAATCCCACTTAGTTTTTGACAACCAGTGAAATTAAATGTGCCACCATCTTTATTACAGAAGGCGTAGATATTGGAACTGGGAAAATAGTTTTGTGAATAATCACAAGAAAAAGAACAATCGCTAGAAGGTCTTGGGGTACCAGTAATATTGCAATTACTAAGGTCATATCCTTCTGGTGCATTTGCGGGACTGACGCAAGAAAGATCCCAGGAATTATGTCTGATTTTCAGATTTGTTATAAAGGTGGCCGGCATATTAGATGGAATGGAAGGGTCGCGAGAGCAATCCTCCACATAAATACCAGAAACATTGGTTCCTCCACTTCCACTAAAGCTTAAAATATTGTTGGGTGAAACGGAGACGGATTCATATGTAGCGCTGATCGGTGCATCTTGTCTTGTGGGAATTCCTTGAATACAACTTTTTCCTGAAGGACATGGTGATCTGTAGTTGGAATTATTTCCATTATACCCAGGGCCACTGAGAGGCACCCAGTTAGAGCTACTACAGCGATTAGAGGTGGTCCCGCCTTGCATCTTGTAGTCTAATTTTATTTGTGAAAACTTTTGAGAAGACTGAACTATATGGAAACCCTCAGTATGATTAACTGTACTACTAGTGTTTTTCACTAATATACCCTCGGTACCATCGGCGTTAGTTTCGTATGTAACCTCTATAGGACTGTCGTTATTTGATTCAAAGAAGTATGAAGCGTAATCTTCGTAATCTATATCGTCTAATCCAAACGTTTTGACTAAATTTATATAGGAAAAACCATTAATTCTTTCACAATATACTCTGACGTTTTCTACTTGCGCCCCACTGGCATTGAGTAGAGTTACTCTTGCTTCTCCGTCCTCGGTTGAGTTCTCACAAGTTGAAAGGTTTTCAGGATTTTTAATGACTCTTGAAACAAACGATCTTTTTTTAGTTTTAAGTACTTGTTTAGTAAAAGAAATGAATTCAGAATTTTGAAATCTTACTCGTGCTTTTCTAAGTTCTCTCCTTCTAGAGTAATTAAATTGCTTTCTCGCTATAGATGTATTTTTTTGTCTTTTCTTGAAACCTTGAGAAGATTTAAAAAACTCTGCCATCGACTTACGGCATTTACTTGTTAACGTTTTTCCCCTCTTTGGTTTACATTCATCAACTTTTTGCCCATCATGCGTGAAGTCACTACCCTCAATCAATTCCTCAAAAAAATTTGATTTCTCTTTTGCGGTGACCTCTAGCGTGTCTGGCAGTAACATCATGTTTTGAAAACCTTCTGAAGAGGTTTGACTACTGATGTTTTCTACTAGTGTTAAATTCTTCAGTGAGATAATGCCTGCGACGAAGGCTTCGGCAGACTCATAACTTGAATAAACAGGAGCATTTGCAGGTTCAAAAACTATTGTGAAAGATTTCTCTGAGCCGTCGCAACTGTCTTGGTCTTCGTATACATTAATCATTTTTTTTATGGGACAGTCAGGGAACATGTTATTCAGTTCATTTGTTGCGGTGAAAATGGTGTATGGCAAAGTTTCTTCTGAAGCGTTGTTCTCGCTATGAACAATTACACTAGCTCCGGGTACTGATGAGTTTATTATTATTTCTAGATCATGAATTGCTCCAAGAGCAATTGGAACAATGGTGATAGTTGATTTAACAATTTTGCCATTAACGTCAACATGGAGTTTAGCTCCTGCGCTGCCCATAAAATCATTGGCATCATTATCGGATTTAGAAAAATCTGGGTTATCTTCGAAGGCTATTTTAAAGTTGGTATCATAAACAGTTGAAGAGATTGCAGATACTGGAATCAAAAGAAGAATTGTTAATGTAATTCTTTTTAAAATATTCAGCACCTAAGTTTTACCTCTTTTGGATATTGAGAGTAGAGCCATCATCTAACCTGAGAGCTATCTCTACTGCATCTGTTGTGGAATTAAATTTAACAATTGGATTTTTATAAAGGCTTTCCTTGGTTATGAAAACAGAGTTTACTCCGTCAAGGGATTTAATAGTTGCGTCGGAGATATTTTTGTATTTTTCGGTTTCTCTTTCTAACGAAACCGTTTTGTAAGATAAGAGGTTTCTGATGAGTTTTATTTCTTTGGGTTTATTTTTTGTTGTTTTTGAATTGGGCGTGTCTTCACTCAGTTTAAGACAGCCAGTGGTAATTAGAGTGATAGAGATGTATGTGGTTAGAACTATTAACTTCATCATTACAACGATACTAACTCGCAAACCCTGAAATCCTTATGGCTAAATTGATGAGTAATTATCAATTTCATAACTCATTAATCCACGTTTAATTACGTTTACTTATGAATTTAAAATAAAAATATTTACTATTTTTTAGTCTAAATAATATGTTTAATTTTGTTATATTTTTAATCGGTGCCACATAAATTTGTCTAAATAAATTTTCATGATCAAGACATTTGAAATTAATTTTTAATATCATTATGTTTTATTGGATCTTCTGTTACTTCTTTCTGGAATGTTGGATAGATATCTGAGTTATGCCTTCCTCAAATGATTTATTTTTTGAATCAGGTCATAGAGTATTGTTAACAACCTTTCATAGCTCCAATTATCTCCGGACTAGATTTTATATCTAAGGCTCATTCGAAAGCGATCTGATTGTTATGTTAAAACCTGCGCCAAATATTGGTTCTATTGTACCACTTCTTCCGTGCCCAGCACCTCCGAAAAAGGTTATACCAAGATCAGTTAGAGCAGAAGGTTTAATAAATCTGTACCTCAAAGATGTATTTGCTGTCGATTGGTAGTCATATTTTGAGGAAAAGGTGCTGGAAGAGGGAGTGCCAGCTCCTTTGTTAATACTTATAGGTATAATATCTAAGCCTAAATATAATTCACCTCTTGCGCTTTCAGGAAGTAGACTTATTTTGGGATTTATCGAGTATGTGATGCTACCTTGAGCCTGACTTGTTTGATAGTGGCCTTGGTCTAAAGGGCCAGTTCTTGTTCCCGACCCTTTGGCCCGAAGTGAAAAGCGTTGACTTAAGTAAGACTCATTTGCAACAGGGATACTTAAAAAAATTCCCGCACTTTCAGTTCCTGTGCTCAGGTGATTAGTAACATGAGAACCACCAAGACTTATCGAAAATATAGAATCGTCTCGAAAGTTGAAAGTGGTTACTAAACTTAGGTGAGGGTTTTTGGAATTAAAACCTATATTTTTTCCTCCAACTGTAAAAGTAAGGTTTTTCGTTAAATTTGAGTCAGGAGTTTTGAGCGAGAAAGGTTGAGTAAATGATGCTTTATTGTGGTTTAGGTAAGCTATACCCACAGCGGTAGTTCCGATAACTGCAGTTCCTAATGCAATTGCCTCTTTTGATGAACTTACTTTTCCATCATACCCCATAAAGCTTGAAATGATAAATAAACTCAAACTTCCTAATTCATCTACTTCATTAACTCTATCAATAGATTGCTTTTGTAATGATTTGAGTAAGAGATTTGGTATTTCTAGCAGTATGTCCTCTATTTTTGGGTAGTAACTATCTCCGTTTTCCGGCTCTGGGCAATTGGCAACTGAGTTCCAGTTAGAAGTTGCAAGACCTTCAAACTTACTCTTAAGTAATTTTGATGTATCCTTTGCAACATCGATGGGAAGTTCAGAAGCTGAATGGGGAATATCATCCTCATTAAGATCAACTTTGTTGGTAATTTCGTAAATCCAATCTTTTAAAAATTTATTTTTACTCTCATCGAAAGGGATAATATCTATGCTTCCTGTCTTGAATTCTGTTGGTTCTTCTTTAGGCAAATCTTCTGCCCAGTTTAGCTGGGAGAAACTAAATAAAAAAAGAAAAATTTTGATAAAATAAAACTTTCTCATTTATGTCTATCGGAATTTTAGATGACTATTTTAATAGATAGATTCTGATGATTTGTATTAGAAGGAGTCTGAAAACTTTTCAATAAGTGTTTTTTATGAACTCTAATTTCATCAATTATACTTGCTCTGTTTGATCTCAAAAAATAATGTGCATTTAATACATTTTTTCACGCTTCCGGACGGATAGGATAAAAACTCTAATCCCATCACTAATTTTAATTTTTATATAACTGGGCGTATCCAACATGTTATGCAGCAGAAACTGGGTCAAAGTCTTCATCAGTCAGGTGACTCGTTGGGATACTAATTTGTTGATGAAAACCATCTCAAATGTGGGATTACCAATTTTAGTTTATTAAAAGGGGTCAAAACAAATAGTTTTATATTTTTTTTAAGGTAGTTTTTTATTACAATTGACTAAATAAAATTAGTTTTGGAGATATGCTTTGTTTAGATTATATTTTTTAGCATTTTTGCTACTTAACAGTTTATGTGTTTATTCTTACCCCCAATTTTCTTCTTTTGGTTATAGAAGCTGTTTAACTTGCCATTACAATCCTCAAGGTAATGGCCCTTTAAATGATTACGGCCGTGCTGTTTCGGCTACAGCTATCAGTGGGAGGTCTCTATCTTCGGGCTCAAGGTCTGAAGAGGACCTTGCAAAGTCTAGTTCATTTTTCTTTGGTGCTTTTGATAAAAATACATGGCTTAGACCTAGTGTTGATTATCGGGGAATTCAAGTTTCCTCTGCTATCAATCAAGATAGTGGAACCAGTAGATTTATTAACATGCAAGGTGTTGTGTCCATTACCGTGCAAAATAAAGATCGTTCCTTATATGCTGTTGCAGATATAGGATACGCGCCCGCGCCTCCGAGGAGTGATGAGAGTGAGATGCGCTCGAGGGAGCATTATATAGGATACCGCCTAAATCAAAACACTGGAATTTATGTAGGAATGATGGATATTGCCTATGGTATCAGGCTTGCTGATCATACCGCATTTTCTCGTCGTTATAATTCTCTTGCTCAGAACGATCAAACTCATGGAGTACTGGTGCATTATTCGACAGACAAATTCGAGGTAAGTGGCCATGGTTTTCTTGGTAGTATGTTTGAGGAAAGTAATTTAAGACAACAAGGAGCTTCTTTTGTTAGCGAGTACTCTATAAATCCAAATTGGCATCTAGGAGCTTCTGGGCTGTATTCAACGTCTGAGTTTAAAGAACAAATAAATTATGGTTTGCACTCTCGAAATAGCTTTGGAAAGGGGTCTGTAATTCTTAGTGAAGTTGGTTTTAGAAACCTGAAGTACTCTTCAGAAAATGAGGGAACGCTGGGACTTTATGGAATGTTTCGCTCTCAAACGCGATTATTGAGAGGGTTATATGCGAACTCAGGTATAGATTATTTTCGTTCGGATTTAGATGAGACTCCCGAGGTGTGGAGGTTTTCTATTGGCACTCAATACTTTCCTGCTCAAAGACTTGAATTTAGAGTTGATCTTTCAACAACTAGAATTATTAATAGCCTTAGTTCGAGAGGAGCCTCAAGGCTGAGAGAAGATGCTTTTGATCTATTTTCACAGGTGCACCTTTGGTTTTAATTAAATCTTTCCTTATTTTGATGCTTTTTAGCTCTGTTGCCTTGTCAAATAATGAATTTGAGCAAAATAGATTTGAAAAAATTAAAACTCTTTTGAAATTAAATAAACACAAAGAAGCGATCTCAAAGCTTAAAATAATTTATAAGCTTTCAAAAAATAGAAAAACTAAGGCAAGGGCCTTTTTTTTTATGGCAAAAATTTTCGAACATAAAAAAAATTTTACCAAAGCATTTAAATACTATCTCTATGTACAAAAAATGTCAGGGCCGAAGCTTAATAAGCTTTTGAATGAAAAAGCTGATGAGGTGCTTGAAATAGATGATATATTTGAAGAAATTCCCCGTTTTAATAAAATGTACATTACATCGATGGAGCTTGAGTTAAAACTTATTAATCGGTTAAACTATCGTCCTTTAGTAAATGAAAAAGATCTTGAAGTAACAAAAAGAAAGATTTTATTTTTATTAGAAATTGAAAGTAAATTGACTTTTTTAGACCAAATGCTTGAATACATTGATAGTAAAAAACTTGAAATAATTAGGCGTAAGACTGAGAGCAATTTCTTTATTGGCTTTGCACAAAGCTTTTTTTCAAAAAGTTTTGACCTCACATCAGCTACTGAAACTATCCAGTTAAACTATTTGGGACACGGACCTAAGTTTTTAGCTGGTTATCAAAATGAGTCATTTTATAGGGGATGGATGGCCGGCATTAGTTTCTCTAGTATCTATGGAGAGATGGCCGTAGATTCAGGGAGTTCCTCTTCCATTGAGTTTTTTACCAAAGATAAAAATTTTTATTTATTTGAGGGGTCCTATTCATATTACTTTCGTCCGCAGGGGGGGGAGAGTAAATTTGGTATGGGAATAGATATATTTTACATAACCTATGACTTGAGTTTACCAAGTCAATTAAATGGTTTTTCTGAGGAGTCTCTTGCATTTAACTTTTCACCGCATTTTTTATATGAATATGAAAGTAATATGGTAAACATTTTCTCGAAGCTTGGCCTTGTTATTCCTGGCACAACGATGCAATTTGAATTAGGTGCAAAATATGATTTTTAAGGGGTGTTAAGCTCAATTTGAACGTCGACGTTGTTGTTTACACCAACGCCCAAATAATTGATGTCTTTTATACCAAATTCTTCAAGGTTTAGTTTGAAGTCAGCTTTAGTTTTTCCATCACTTTCATTATAATTGAAACTAATTTTCTTCTTTATTTTGTTAATGGAAATCTCTCCTGATCCCTTACCATTTTTAGCTGAAATATTTTTTACGGAAATTGTTCTTTCTTTAATCCTTTTTTTCATATGCTCATCACGAAGATCAATCCCCGTTTTAAGATCTGCCTTTTTTGTTGATATTTTCTTCGCTGTTATTAAATCTCCCTCTTTTTTTAATCCTTTAATTTTCAAATTCTCGGAAGTAATTTTAAAACTGCCAACTGGGGATAGTGAAATATGTATAGAAATCGTGCCATCGCTAGGCAAGGCATTTAAGCTAAATAGACTTAATACAAAAACTATAAATGTGTGTTTCATTAATTTCCTCGGAGTGCTTCAGTTTCTATATCATAAAGGTGTTCAATCCATTTAACAATTAAGTCGCACTGTTCATTGGTTACTGAGCTTGGATCAGCAGCATAACTAGGGGGCATATTAGCTGATTCTCCTGTTCCACAATTACTCATTCGTTGGATCAAAGAAGAGTTGGTTGGATCAGATGTGTCAATTCGACTATTATTTATCCAGTCTTGATCGTTTGTAGGCCAACTTGAGTGCCTATGGCAACTCATACACTTTGAGCTCAAAACGGCTTGAACTGCTGCGGAGTTGAAAACAGTTTCACCATTCTCATTTACAAGCTCCTCATCTGTGGAATTACTTGAATTATTGATAGTCTCGATTGCATCATTTACATTTTCATCAGAGGTGTGAGAGTTGCCAGTTTGTTGTTTACAACTGCAAATAATAAAGACGGTGATGATCAAAAAAATCTTCATATTACAAGTGTATCGGCTAACCGCGTTAGATACTAAGTTTTTTTAAAAATATAAAAAAAAATTACCTTATGGATTGTCTACTTTTAAAACGTATAAAAATTGGCCATAATTTCTAGAAAATTTTCATAAAAGGAATTATTGATGAAAAAAATTATTTTATTAATGGCATTAGTTTCAAACATCGCTCTTTCCGCTGATGTTGATTTAAAAAAAAGTAAATTCAAATGGAGAGGGACAAAAGTCACGGGAGAGCATTTCGGAGAGGTACCACTCAAGTCCGGTAGTGTTGAAGTGAAAGATAACAAAATTACCGGTGGTAAGTTTGTGATTGATTTAACAAAAATGACTGTAACAGACCTTCAAGGAGAGTGGGCTGACAAGTTTTTAGCACATATTAAAAATGAGGATTTTTTTGAAGTTGGTAAATACCCAACGGCTTCTTTAGTTATTGAAAAGGGTGATGGAAAAACAATTAGTGGGCAAATGACTATTAAGGACAAGACTAACCCAATTTCAATTTCTTATAAAAAGTCAGGAAAAACTTACACCGGTAAAATGGAGTTTGATAGAACGAAATACAATATCGTGTATGGTTCTGGAAACTTCTTTAAAAACCTTGGTGACAAAGTGATCCACGATAAAGTTGAAGTGACTTTTTCTGTAGTATTAAAGTAAATAAAATTTATTTTTACCCCATGTTTAGGGCGCTTCTAAAGCGCCCTTTTTTTATACGTTGAATAAAAGATGTCCACCTAAATTAGCAGGTTTTAAGGGGTTTATCTCTTTTATTATGGCAACATTTGTGCAGCTGTTAGATTCATGATGAAAAAAATAGCCTACGCACTTATTTTAGCACTAACAATTTTCAACAGCACTCCATCCTTGGCCAGTAAGATGGAAAAGTTTCTTAAGATTCGAGAAGAACTTTACCAACTGAGAAATGATGGACTTGCAGCTGTTCCGCTTTTTAATATTATTAATAAATCCAAAAGGGCCAAAGAATTCAGAAGAAAATATAAATATCTGCGAAAAATGATTAATTCACCAGACTTATCTCAAAGGGAAAGAAATCGAATGTTGCAATTAATGAGGTTTGATCGAGTTTCGAATTTTTCTCCAAAAAACTCTGGCCATGGCATGAAAGGGGATTTTTACACTACTCCATATGGGATAAAAATTTCAAATTCGTGTTTTAAGCTCTTGGAACAGGTTGCAAAAGCAGATAGGTCAACTCCAATGAAGGATGAATCAAGACAAAGAGTCTTTGAAATGTTCTCGCAAGCAATAAGGGATAGAGGTCTTGAACATGTAGATGAGATCATATCAAGACAAATTGAACGTTCTATAGATAAGGTAATCCAGTGTGGTGAAAATTATCCTTACGCAAAAAAGTTTACGGATAAGTGGATCAAAAGTTTGAAAAAAACGGAATTCCATTGCGAGGAGGAGGTTTCATCTGAATCTGGTAAATACGCATATGCAATCGATGATTTTTTTACCCCTTTAATGAACAAAAAAATTATTTTTTCTTCGGATAGCTTTTTTAATTTTATCCTCGATCAAGATTATAAAGATGAAGGGTATACTGACTCACGTAACACTTTTATTCATGAAGTATTCCATCTTTCTCAAACCGATAATAGAATGGTTTGGCATCACAACAGTAAAGCTAAGTTTTTCTCTGATAGTTGTGACGTAAGGGATCGTGTGACAGATAGAGTTTACCTTCTGGGTACTATGTGTTCTGGGCAAAAATATAATATCACTGATTCAAAAATTTTAGACCCTAGCAAAGAATATTATATGGATGAGCTCATGGCAGCTAAAGTTAAACAGTGTGGTCTACACAAGGGTTGTGTAAGGCACTTTTCTGATGGAATGAATTCCAAAGCCGAAGCCGTAAAGTTTTGTAAAAATATTGCAGACATGGGAACATGCCGTGCTGAAGAGTCCACTAGGCCAATCTCTATGGAAAGGTCAAAACGAATAATTCTAAGTAAACTGGTATTAAATATCAAAAACGAATTTAGTAAATGTAAGGCGTATTTAAGCCAAGGTTATCAATCCTCTAAATCAGTAAAGAGGCCTAGCGGTTGTCCTTCCATTAATTATCTAATGAAGCCTGCAAACTTTCCTTTAAGTGGTATATATTCTCTTAGTTACTCAGGTAACTTAACTGATATCGCTTATGAGATATTTAACTTTACTTCAATGAAATTATTAAGAAACCACCCAAAAACAAACTGGATGCTGACAAGTGGCGAGTGGGACATTCTTCTTGAATATTTTAGAGTGAGTAGCTACTCAGGGAGAACAAAATTATGTAGTGAAAAAATAAAGATCAATTCTACAGTTCTTAAAATGAAAAAGCCTATTTCTTTAAAAGTTGAAGCCTGTAAGTTACCAAGATAATTAAAATAAATAGATGTGTTTTTTATATTCAATGCCTAAAGTTTGAACATAAACCCTAAGCGATTTCATAGGGTTGCGTTGAGATGATGGCCTGTAATATGCAAATTAAATTAGATGAAAACATTATTTTTGTCATTGAGCCTTTTGATTGTTTCTTCCTTTTCTTTTGCGAGTGATAATTATCAGCAATTTTTAAAACTAAGACAAAAAGTATACCAAGCAAAGCAATCTGGTCTATCAGAAGTTCCCATTTTAAATAAGATTGATGAGAGCTCTAGATTAAAAAAAATGAAAATTGCGCAAAATGGGCTTAACAAGTTTTTACTTAACCGTAAGAAATTCTCTGCTTTTGAAAATTCATTAATTAATTCAATTTTAAATCTTGATAAATCATCTAATTATTCAATTCAAAAAATTGAATCAGGGATAAATAAAGAATTTTATACAACGCCATTTGGAATGAAGGTTTCGGTAAATTGTTTTAAGCAAATAGATCGGTCAAATAAAACTGATGAGGTATCGGTCACGGATATAGAAAAAGTTGATTTCGTGGATTTTGTCTACGGTAGCTATTCAAAGAAGACGAAGGAGTTGGGCGCAATAAATATTGAAAGGAAACTCCTCGAACAAATTGGCGTTTCAATAGATAAGATGAGTACCTGTGCAAAAAATTATCCTTCCATTAAGCCCTTTATTGAAAAGTGGATGAAATCATTAAAAGTTACTACTGTTAATTGTCACGATGGCCTTGCGGCTACAACAGGGATTTTGGGAACCGCGATTCCGGACTATATACCTTTAGTTATGGGGAAAAATCTATATCTCCCACCAGAATCCTTTCTAACATTTATTACTCAAGACTCGGTAAGAAATGAATCGTTTAGTGAATCAAGAAATACTTTTATTCATGAGGTTTTGCATTTGGCATTTGCTGATAACAAAGAGGTGGGAGAACACAATAGCCCACTCCTAGAAGAAGTATCGGAAGATTGTGAGGAAAAGGATCGTCTTAGCGATAGAGTTTATTTTATCTCAAATTTGTGTACGGGAAAAACCGAGTTCGTTGAGGATGATACTGAATATTTAAAAAGCAGAAAGGTTTATAACTACGATGAAATTATGGCATCAAAAATTAATTCATGTGGCTTAAAAAGTGCGTGTCTTAAACATTTTAATGACCCTGTCTTTTGCGCAGAGGTAAAAGAAATGGGTGAGTGTAAGTTGTCATCTAAGCATCAAATAAAAGCTCCCAAAAACGTTGATGAGAATATTGATCAAGTTGCAAAACATTTTGAAAATTACATTCGCGGTTGTATTAATTCCTCTAGAGTAATAAGAAAAACCGGTTGCCCTTCAATGAGTTATTTAAATAGGCCTTCAAATCTTATTCTAAAAGGTATATTTCAAGAGTTTGTTTTCGGAAGTGCGAAAAGCATTAGACCTTATCTTAATGATTATACATTGATTAAATTTTTATCCAAACATCCAAAGACGAAAGGTTACATTGATCAAAGTGAATGGAGTGAGATCCTAAAATTCCTTCAGAGAAATAATAAATCTGGAATAACAAAATACTGTCGAGAAAAAATAGATATCAAAAATAGACTTAAAATTTCAAAATCTAATTCATGTAAATAAAAAAAATTTCTTCATTACTTTTTTATTTATGCCGATAGGAAACTGTGAAAATTTTTTCGACAATTATGTTAATTATGCTGTTTTCTCATAGGCTAAGTTCTGTTGATTGTGCCCGAGAATTTCAAAACTATTTTTCTAGCTCAGTGGGAAAAGAGGCGGCACAAGAATATTTACGGCTAAGAGCGGATATAGCGTTTAATCGTGCCGCTCATGCTTTATTTTTAAACTCCGGAGACGATGTAGGAATGAAAATTGATATGGCGGTGATTCAGGCCATATCAAGACTAGACCTAAGAACTCAGCAGGATCCTAACTTATTAAAGGCAAAAGAGAGCTTTGAAAAGTATCCGTTGTCTCGACGAGAATTTTCAAAAATATTTCCATTTATAAAAAATATTTTGAATGAGAATTTAGACCTCCAGGGAGAGGCGAAAACTCTATATGCTCTTGATGATAATGATATAAAAGTTTTTCATATGCTCGGTGAAATAGAGGGGAGTGACTTGGCCCCCAAATACCTCTATCAAAGTGCAAATAGAGAACGAGACTCAAGTGTCTTAAATTTTCCGGCCAGAATAAATCGTCTGTTAGAAAATAGAAAGGCCAATGTTTTTCAGTCTCAAAAATTGGAGAATCACCTCAAGAGTCTTAATCGAAAGGTGTCTGTTTTAATAGAAAATTTAGATATCTCTCAAGAGTGTAAGACTCTTTGTGAAAAAGAGTTAGGAGAGACAGGGCTCTTTGATTTTATCAAGAAATTTTTGGGTAAAAGAAAGTTTGATTCAGTTAAGTGGGGAGACGTATGGATGCGTGTAGGCCCACCTAAAAAAGGGACGCCTAGCACTGGAATTAGAAAGAAAAAAAAGGTAGTTGAAACAAATAATCCAATGTCCATTGACCCCGAACAAATTGCAAGGGTGTACCTTGAAAAACTCGCTAAAAAAGTAACGGATAAATATGGGTATTTTTTTACTAAAGAACAGCTTACTTCTGACCCAGATTTTTTAATAGCAGTGGCAAAGGCAATGGATGAAGATAGTCTACAGTTTAAGTACAAGGGGAGATTCTATGGCCTACCTAGTATCGTTGAAACTGACAGCCACCAAACAGCAGTTGAACTTATTTTAGAAAACAGAGGTCAAATCGCTTGTTCTTCTTGGATAGGCTCCTCTGCTTGCCTGGATATCCCTGAGCTTGATTGGCTGAACGACAATCCTGGTCGAAGAAAAGCTTATGAGGATATTTATGATAAAGAGGGCTCCAGAGAAATGGCCGTAAACTATACCGAAGTTGGAAAACAAAAGCTCAAGGTTGTGAGAGAAAATTCACCAAGTTGTGCTCAAGGCAGTAATGGCAAAAATGATCCTTCCTTGGAGAGAATGTTGGCTTTGGCCATAATTCAGAATCAGAGAAGAAACACCAAGGCGGTGACTGGCGGTGTGAAAACAGGAAGTGGTGATAGTCTATTTCATCGAACGTTCGTATTTAATAATAAATTTTGTGATGGAAAAACTGGTAAGATTATTCCCTCCAACAAAGAGGGTTTTTTAAGTTACCCTGGCCGAGAAGTCGAAACGCCAAAAGCTAATTTTTATGACTCGCATACACAGAAAATTCATGAGGCGATGCAAAATGGTGATGAGGTATTTGAGCATAATGGGCATCTTTATTATTTGTCCGGAGCGAAATATCCTAAAAAAGATTTATCCGAGGACAAGGGGTTAAATACTAAAGCTAATTTATCTATAGCTAATAATAGAAAAGTTTTCAGTCATAGTGGAGATGTTTATCAAATAAGTCGTTCTGGGAAAAAGATAGCGAAAGTTTCCGATAATCTTATGGATGCTCGTATCTCATTATATTTTTCTGAAAAATCCTTGGAGCCCCTAAGTGTTGAAAAGCTTGAACAATTAAGACCCCATCTTTATCAGGCCATTGAAAATGGACAACAAAGCTTTTTTCATGAAGACGTTTTATATTCAACATTAACTGCTTCTCCCATCGATGATGATAAACCGACTACATCACAAAGGCGAAGAGCAGTTGCTGAAATTAATAGCTCTAGTAATGATGAGGAATTAATTAAAAGCTATCATAAAAAATTTCCAAAAGAGGGTTGTCGCTATTACACCATCATCGATAAAAAAAATTCTCGCTTGAGAGTGTATAAAATGAATGGGGAAGTTGTGTGGGAGAAGGAAATTTTGACGGGGAAAAGAAAGTCTGATGAAAGAATTCGTTGGACTGATAAGAAAAAGATGCAAACCAATAATTCTACTCCAGCAGGCATATTTACGCTTGGAAAAAAGAAGACGTCTGGTAAGTACTACATTGAGCATTATGAAGGCAATTTAATTGATTTAATCCCTGAGGATGGTGCGATCCCAGACGGTGCAACCAACCCTTTGGCCATTCATCAAATTCCGCCATACCTTCAACAAAGATATCGATATTTAGATAATGGTAATTTGAGTGATAATAAGGCCAGTGGTGGGTGCGTTAACATGAAAAAATCTGAAATGGTCACCTACATGAGTACATATCACCGGGTTGGGTGTCCCTTTTATATATTGCCTGAAACAGATGATTTAGAGTTTAAAGTTTTAGGTGAGAGTTTAGTTATTAAGCCTAAGAACCCTTCTTCATTTTGTGAGCCAATATCTAGTAATGGGTGTTCGGATAATTTTTCTATAACTCCTACAGGTGCAGCAAAAACAAGAGAAACCCCTATTGCCATAGATATATCTTATGATGGTGCCCTATTTCGGGACCCATTGATGAGTGATGTGGGAACAATCGATAAAAGGCCTTTAAATAATTTTATAAGCTCTATTGAGACTAATAAAAATTTAATAATGAAACAAAAAAATCTTACGAATGAAGAGTATGAAGAGTTGGCCAAAATTGCTCTTGGAATTCTTGGTGTTGAGTCACGGTTTTGTTTAAGCGATAGATATGAATGGAAAGAAACAACGGGGTTTCAAACGGCGATTGGCCTTTATAAAACATATCTCTCGAACGATGGAAATGAGGGTGGCAACTCTCGAGGCTGTACCCAAATTAAACAAGTTGAAAGATTCCTTCCGCCAGGTGTGGTCATGACTGGCGATGACTTGGTAAATCCAAGAGCAAGTGCGAGGGCAACAATGTATGTGCTTGCAGACCTATTGAGTGAGCTTAAGGCAAAATCCGGCAGCTCTAGTTTCCAAACTAAGGTAATTTTCCCTGGTGACATTGAAGGAAGAAAAAGTAATATCAGTGACTACCTTTATTATTTATATAACGGACAAACTGCTCAACTCCAATCAGGTGTGGCCACTCCAGAGTATAGCGCAAAGATTAGAGACCTAAGAAACTTTATGAACTACTTTAGTTTTGAGTCTAAATAAATTGTGTTTTGATAAAAACTCTTTGCCCTAATTAAGGGCATTTATATTTTTAACTGTAGATTTATAAATAATCAAAATCATTGGTTTAATTAGTACTTGATTAAACGTCCCCGGAATAAAGAGACAATGGTGCTCAAGCTGCTGATTTGAAAAGGTTATGACACCGATTAGCAGCGTGAGGAGAACACTATTAATCGGTTTTTAATAATTATATTTTTCATTTTTATTCAAGGGTGTCTTGTGGGGACAGAAGTTTCGGAACAAGCATCCTGCGTGGATGGAAAAAGTTTTGATACGGTTACCAGACGATGTGTGGTTTCCGCGTTTAAGCCTGCTCCTCCGGAGATTAAGCAATTCAATATTGTTATTGATGAAGATAGTATTCGAGAAAAAATTGAAATTCCTTATTTCGATAAAAACCAGGACATCGCTAAGATTTGTGAGGTCGTTGATTATGGGTCTATCCTCTCTGATGAACCACCTACTTGTGAGTGCGTTGCAGGAAGTTGCTTTGCTTATTTAAGCTCGAATCAAAACATCAATGGTGAAACTTACGTGAGTTTTATTCTTACTGATAAAGATGGAAAAAGTCGTGAGTCGGTTTCACAAGTAAAAATTAATCCAGTAAACGATCCGCCTGAAGTAATTCGTATTTCTGCGGGAGTCACAACGAATCTAACTTACTCTAACGATCCGAATAATAAATACTATTTTAAATTTGTCTCGGGAGATATTGATAATGAACCTGTCACAGGCTGTGAGATTGTCGCTCAGTCAGACAATTTAATTATTGGAGAATCTAGTAGTTCAAGCTCTGGCGGTTGTGTCTGCACTGTAGATGACATAAGTAATGAGTCCGAGTGCAGCGTTCAAATTAACGTGCCAAAAAACGTTGATAGTCTTGATGAGTTTATTTCATACAGAGTTTTTTCTATTGGTGACTTTTCTGAAGTCATCACTACAAGGTTTTCAATAATAGATACAGATGATCCTCCTCTTTTGTGTCTTTACTCAAGAGGCGCTGAATTCCAAGAGTGTGGAAGTGAAGGTTGTGTCGGAAGTGGTAAGCCAGATACAAGATATTTAGTTCCGCTTTCTCATACAAATGAAAAACCCGTAATCTACTTTGATCAAACAAACGGTGACTGTTATCACTCTACAAATGAATCTAGTTTCTCTCTTTCAGTAAACGGTGCTCCAAGTTTAGAGTTTGGTTATATCCATGTTGAGATTGATGAAGACAGCAAAAGCAACGCATTCTCGCTTCGCCCGGGTATTGATATTGATAGTGTCGTCAATGCCACTACCTCTAAATACACACTTAAAATAAACGAGGATGATAATTATTTAAATGGAATAGAATTTAAGGATGATTGTGCTCAGACCGTTAATGCAACTTCCGAAGATGACTTGGATTGTGCTATCGATGCTCCCGCTAATCATGAAAATGATGACTATCTTTATCGCGTGGTTATTTTAAATAATACAGATAATAATCCCTCGTTAGTTTTTCGAGAGCGAGAAATAAATAAAATGGAAAATAAGGGGATAACAATTCAATCGGGGGCTTCTGGCGGCGCGGCTGTTGTTTCTTTAGTAGATGATAATATATTTATCACGATTGAAGATAGAGTCACCACCGCTCAAACAATTAAAGAAGCTATTGAGAATAATTCAGCTATCTCTGCTTTAGTAAAAGTTAATTTATTTGGTTCAAAAAAAGAAGACGTTCTTAATGATAACGGTGATTCATGGCCTAAAAAATTTGAACTTAAAAAACTTGATGACACTGCCTCAAATATAAAAAATGACGGTAAGCATTTTGGTTATTTCTCTTATACGATGTCAGTTAATGATGCGGTTTCTAATAGTGTGCCGGTTTTTATTTCTGTATCTCCTAAAAATGATAAACCTGAAGCTTCTGGCATTAATTTAGGCGTCATTGGAACAGAGGAAGATGTTATTGAGTTTAGTATACCCATTGCAAAGGATGATAAAGATTTTCACAATGAAGATCTCTCTTATATCATCACAAAAATAAATTCATACGTTGTCGATGGAAAAAGTCTTCCGGTTGGAAGTATTTCACATTGTGCTAATTTAGAAAATAGCGATGGGCCTAGTGATCTAACGTGTCTTTTTAATCCTGCAGGAAATTTTAATGGTGAGGTCACCGTGCATTATCGTGCAATAGATCAATATGGGGCATCAAGTTCTCTTCGTGAGATAAGCTTTAATGTTGCCAATGTTGATGACCCTCCTGTTCTTTGTCAGTATCACCGGTTTAATCAAGCTCAAGAATGTGGGCTTGATGGATGTATTAGCGAGTTCTCTCCTGTGGGTAGAGTGTCTCCTTCATCTCATGTAGAGGGAGCACCTGTTTACTTCTATCAAAAGGGTGCTGCTTACTGTTTTAAATCAACTGGAACTGGTGTTAATGATTGGGAAATCGATGCGACCGGACATATCGGAGATGTTGTTGTTAATCAGGAACAAGAGGTTTTAATTGATAATATCGCCGTTGATGAAGGCGGTCCTGGAGAAGAGGATAATCAGCAAATAACAATCACTGATGTGCAAGTAGATATTGAATCGGGGCCTAGTGAGCTTCTACAAATTCAGTTGGTTAAATTTTATGATTATAACCTGGTTGCTGGTTATAAGGAGTTTGGCCCAGATCCATTAACGGTAGAATTAGACAATAATAATTCCTTTGATTTAAATCAATTTAAAATAAAAATTACTCCCCAGGCCTCAACTCAAGGAGTGGCGAGAATTACATTTAAAATTAGTGATGGAGAAAATATTTTAACTAGTAGCTTTCGCGTTACTGTTCAAAATGTTGATGTTTATCATGAAGGGTGGAAAAACATCCAGGCCATTGGACCAAAAACCGGAGGGAGCGGTTATTGCGAGGGGATTGATAGCGGCGGTGATTCTTATATTGGAACGAGATTAACAAAAAGTGCCTGTGGAAC
>MDTG01093254.1_pt1 | contig 19811 bp, 7 predicted proteins | sample 811421 | NCBI WGS metagenome assembly MDTG01 (sample SAMN05326645, study PRJNA326480) | marine metagenome | isolation source: seawater | place: Pacific Ocean: South East | collected 2011
AGTATTTTTATTACATCGCAAAAAGAAGAATCTCAATCGCTCGTGAGTATTTCTCACATCATCGTCATCGCTTTGTGTTGTTGTTGTTGTTGTTGTTGTTGTTGTTGTGTTTTATTGGCTAAATACGCAAAAACGACGACGACTTTTTTTACCTCGAGGAGGAGGAGGAGGAGGAGGAGGAGGAGGAAAGGCGTTGTTGTCATGACGACGACGACTTTTTTTGCGTCGACGACGACTTTGTTTTCTTCTTCTTCTTCGACGTCGTGCTTTCGGGGGAGGTCCAATTGGAGAAGAGGACGAAGAGGTGGGTGCGTCTCGTTCGCCCCAAAGTCTTCGAGAAGAAGAAGAAGAAGAAGAAGAAGAGAAGGAGCGGTAGTACTCGCGAAAGCGATGGAGACGAAGGACGAGGAGGAAAACGACGACGACGACGACGACGACGACGAGCTCGAACACGCGTTTGCCACGGCGGCGAGAGGAGGACGCGTGGCCGCGTCGACGTTGGAGAAAGACGACGAGGACGACGATGTAAAAATTCAGATACCAACCGTCCACCCTAGAAAAGAAGACTCGAAAACTGCGGACGTCGAAACGTTACGGTCGGTACCTTTGATTGAAGAGTTATACGAAACGGTCGTAAATCCAGTGAACAAGTTAGAACCGGAAATGAGGAAACTTACGAGCGCGGAGCTGAGAGCAAAAACATTGGAGTTTCGCGCGCGATTGAGTTTAGGGGAGACGCTCGAAGACGTCCTCGTGGAAGCGTTCGCAGTGGTTCGGGAGGCATCCAGGAGAGAGCTAGGATTGAGGCATTTTGACGTGCAGCTCGTTGGCGGGGCGCTACTACATAAAGGCGTTGTCGCAGAAATGGCCACCGGGGAAGGGAAGACGTTAGTGGCGACGTTACCGGCGTATTTAAATGCGTTGAGTCGCAGAGGCGTGCACATTGTCACCGTGAACGATTACTTAGCGGAGAGAGACGGGTTAATGACGGCAAAGATTCATGGGGCGTTAGGTTTATCTGTTGGATACGTCTTGAGCGAAGACTCGCCAGAAGAGAGGAGGAAATCGTACGATTGCGATATCACGTACGTGACGAACCAAGAGATTGGATTCGATTATTTGAGAGATAACATGGCGACGAACGTAGACGAGTTAGTCGTGATGACGAGACCTTTGAACTTTGCTATCGTAGATGAGGTCGACTCGGTTTTAATCGACGAAGGACGGAACCCTTTGTTAATTACCGGTCCGAGTGATATGGACGAAGGGCCGAGGTACGTCGCGGCGGCGAAAATAGCAGAAGGTCTCGTGGAAGGGAGAGATTACAAAGCCGATAGGAAAGAAAAAACAATCGAAATGACGGACGAAGGCATGACTAACGCAGAGATTTTGTTAGACGTGAAAGATTTGTGGGACCCGGTCGATCCGTGGGGAAAATATGTCATTTTAGCCATCAAAGCGAAAGCGTTGTTCATAAGAGATGTTGATTATATCGTTCGGGACGATCAGGTGATCATCGTCGACCCAGGCACCGGGCGAGTGCAGATGAATCGCCGATGGAACGATAACTTACACCAAGCCGTAGAGGCGAAAGAACAAGTAGAAATTCACAGCGAAAATGCAATCATCGCGAGTGTTTCGTACCAGTGCTTCTTTAAACTGTATAAAAAATTATCTGGAATGACTGGCACGGCGACCACGGAAACCGAGGAGTTTGAGGTTATTTATAACTTGCGTGTCATTGTCGTGCCGAAACATCGGCCAAACGCTCGCGTAGATGAGCCGACCGCAATGTTTCGAGACGCGATGACCAGATGGAATGCCGTCGCCAACGTAATCGTTTCTTGTCACTACGAAGGTAGACCGGTATTAGTAGGCACGACCTCGGTAGAAGATTCGGAAACGTTGTCAATGCTTTTAGACGAATATTTATGGCGCGCGCCAGACGATACGGTAGTGAAAGGTGTTGCGCACAATTTACTCAACGCGCGACCGCAATACGCCGCAAAAGAGGCGGAAACGATTGCACAAGCCGGAAGATTAGGCGCAGTTACTATCGCGACGAACATGGCCGGGAGAGGTACAGACATTTTACTCGGTGGTAACGCGGAAGGATTAGCGAGAAGAGCGATGAAAGAGCATTTGTTCGAGGCGCTAGGATTAGGGGAGGTGCTAAAAGAGGAACGGGAAACTGCGTTTCAAAGCGTTTCAGAATCGTTAGCTATGGTGGACTTATCGGATACTCCTGCACAAATCGCACTGGAACAAGCGAAATTAATTGCTACAGCTGCGTGCGAGAATGCTGGACCGATGCGTCTCGAAACGGCGAACAAGATGCTCGTGCGTTCGGTGGAGAAAGCGGGCGAGAAAATCAGACGCGAGGAACAAAAGAAACAGAGATTGTTGTTGACCGGTTGGGAAGCGCAGGGAATTAATATGGAAGAAGATGATGATATCGATGACGAAAATGAAAAGAAAAGAGTCCCGTTTGAAGTTGCAATTGACTTTGCTGCCGAGCAAACGCTTCGCGAAACCGCGCGTTTGTGCAAGCTCGAGTCGCAAGAGGTTGTTCGCCGAGGTGGGTTGCAAGTCGTCGGCACCGCTTTACACGAGTCTCGACGAATAGATAGACAATTAAGAGGTCGTGCAGGAAGACAAGGTGATCCAGGTTCGACCGTGTTTTGCCTCTCCTTGGACGACGAGATGATTCGCACGTACAGCCCGGCAATGTCAAAACAATCGGGCGCGTGGGATTTCGCCGGTTTGGCACCAGAGGAACCGATGTATGGGACACTCGTCGACGTTCAGTTAGAAGGCATTCAGAAAAACATAGAGGATTATTTAAGCGCGGGAAGACAATCTACATTTGATGCCGATCGAGTTTTGGATTCGCAAAGAAACGCGGTGTACGAGTTGCGAAGAATGGTGTTAGTTGGCGGTCAACAAACCTTGCGCGAGCGCTTGTTTCGGTACGTCGACTCCATCGTGGATAACTATTGCGTTGCGGCGAACGTGAGTGGTTCAACACCAGTAAAGAATTGGAATATTGAATTGCTCATGGATTTATTGAGAGAAGTCTTCGCGGGACGCAAAGATAGGTTTCGAATGACCAATAAGGAACCGGTGTCTCCGCATCCGCATTATTTGCCCGGCGTCTCTGCGGCAGATTTGAAAGACGCTTTGTTACATTTGGACGATAGGAACGGGTCGAGAACTTTACCAGAACCAAGGCGCATGCCTCCAGTAGACGCAAATCCAGTCGCGGTGAGAGCATCCATTTCGGGCGTTAACTTAGCCTACGCCGATGGCTCGGGGCTCGCTGGTGGGTTAGAAAAAACCGATTCGTCTGGATCCGTCGCCGATACAGAACCAGAAGCAGAAAAAGAAGCCATCGCCGAACGATTGAAAAGACGATTAGAGCGGCCAAAAGGAGAAAACTCTTCACCAAATGTCGTCAAAGCGTTCAGTTCGGGTCGGCACGCGAAGAAAGCGCGTCAACTGAGAGCGTACCTTTCTGAAGCGGCTATTCAGCAATACCTAGATCGGTTCGCGCGCCTGTCGAGGTTGGATTACATTCGAGAGGAACTCGAAGACGTCGAACGCTTGTGGGTTTTACGTGCAATCGACGAGAGGTATAAACAGCATCTCGTCCACATGTCCAGTTTAAAAGATTCCGTGCAAGTCCGAGCGTTTGGCCACTTGGACCCGAAGGAAGAGTTCAAAATTGATGGCGCGAAGGCGTTCGTCGATTGTGTGAGCGACATTCGTATCGACGCGTTGCGGAACGTATTTTTCTTTGTCGGAGCGAGCATTGAACCGACGACGGAGTACGAAACTGTTCCTGCGACTAATAACGATGGGAGTGGTGGCGATGACGATAACGCCAGCGGCTACGACCCAGACGAAGACTTGATGAGAGAATTGACAGAAGAAGAGAGAGAAAAAGTACGTTCATTTCTAGCGCGCACAAAGGAAAACGGCATTTCCGTGACGGAGTCCGAAGACGGCTTTGGCGATTGGACCGGGAGCAGCGGAGAAGACGATGACGCCGACGCCGACGAGGACGAAGATTCGGTTTAGAAGATATCTATGAGTATTACGTGCTAACTGCTAGAATAACTATCACTATCACTATCGCTGCTACTAAAACTGCTCAACGAACTCGTATCATCATGTCGACTGCGCTTCTTCCTTCTTTTTTTCTCCTTGTCTCTGTTGCGCTTTTTCTTTTTCTTTTTCTTCTTTTCTTTCTTCTTCTTCTTATCACTCTTCTTCGAACGTTTGCGTCGTCGGTCGTCATCTGTATAATCTTCGGAGCTTCTTTTTTTAGTCCTCTTGTTCTTTCCAAACGCGGAAGATCCGAGGAAAACAGGCGGCTTTTCCTCCTCTTCGGTAGACGGTTGCACAGGAGGCGCATCGACATTCTTCTTTTGTCTGGGGATGAATTTCGGAGGAGGCATAAGTTTATCGTTGGTTTCTTCTTCCTCTTCTTTTACTTCGTGTTCCTTGCTCTTTTCTTCTTCGTCCAAGGAACTTTCATCCTCTTCTGTCTCATCGTCGGAATCTTCAAAAATAGCTTTGAACAAATCCATAGGCTTCTCGCGTAACGGCAGGGGAGGAGGAGGCACTTGCATCGTTTGAACATGTACGTCCTCTTCGTCTACCTCGTCTTGATCATCTTTCGGTGTCTTCTTTGTCTTTTCATCGTCGCTAGGTTTTTTATTCATCTCTTCTCTTTCCTTTTTGGACATAAACTTTGGCTGATTCTCCAACCGGATCTGCGTCGTCTCCGGAAGCAGATCTACCGTTTCTGTTTTAAAGCTCGCTCTGAATTTTGCCGGTCGCGCATGTTCGCGTCCGTAGTACGGATCTTGGATACCGAGACGTTTGCACAACAGCAACGCAGGCGACCACGGAATAGTCGTTCTCGTGTTTATAATCATTCTTGACATCGCTTCGCGTTTTGCGTTTTGTTCTTTCTCGATGTTCTTCAAATTCGCCGCCTCGACGGATTCCATTTTCTCTCTCTCTTCACGAATCTTGACGAGTTCTTTGGCGGTTTGTAAACCACCGGAAGACATGTTTGCGTTGACAATTTGTCCAGAGGCCGTGAACATACTTGACATGGTCGCTAATATGTGACTTTTATCTTTTTCGTTGATTGTTGCTGAAAGATTCACTTTGGCGGGTTCTTCGTCGATCGATTTCCCCCTCGCTGGGATTTTCATCTTTTCAACGACTGGAGGCGGCGCTGGTGGTACCGTGCGTTTCAAAGGTTCTTCTCCCAAAAGTTTCCCACGAGACTCCACGTCGTGATGCTGTCGTCCTTTCGAGATTTCTTGCTGTTTTGCCGATGCAATCAGCGGCACATTCTTCTTCATGCTCGCTATTATCTCCCGCGCGTTTCTCTTCTCCTCTAACTTTGCTTTTCTCAAGCAGTACGCGTACGAGCTCGCGCCTTCGCCTCCGAACAAAAACGAAAACTTCTTATCATTTTTTTGCTTTTGTTTCGCCAATTGTTCGAATGCTTCGCCATTTCGCGCGACAAAATGCGCTAACGACTCGATAATTTTACGCTTTTCCCCGGAAAGTTTTTGCAATTGAGGCGGCGGCGGCGGTAGAATTTCTTCTTCTTCTTCTTCTTTTCTATCGTCAACCTCTTTCCCTTTGTTGTCTGTTTCAAAAACGTGTCTCTCGTTAAAATCTCTCGGCACTTCCGGCCCTTCAAAGCATTCCACTTCTTCCGGTACCGCGTCACTCTCTATAAATCCCGGAAACTTTTGGCCTTTTTCAATTGCGTCTCTCGTCGCGCGATCCGGTAAGCGTTTCACCCCTAAAGGGTTGCGCAAAGCATCTTTTTGATGGTAACCTGCTCCGCGACCGAACCGCTCGTTTTCGTCGTCGTCTTCTTCTTCTCCCTCCGAGTTTAGTTCAAAAGTATATTCCGCGTTTTTTTCTTTCAGTCGTTCGTCGTATACATTCATATCGTCGTCGACTTCAAACGCGCCTAACCCGAACGCCGTTCCTCGGCGTTTCTTCTCGCCTTCTTTCGAATAGCGCTCTCGTTTCTTCATCAACTCGTGTTGGTCTCTTTTCCGAAATTCTTCTGCTCCCGCGTATGGATCGTACCCAATGCCCCAACTGTTGTTTTTACTACTCGGGTGTCCATCTGCTCCTCCTCCTCCTCCTCCTAACACCGACACCAACTGTTGCCCGTACCTTGTTTTCCACCCCTGCTCGTCCTCTTTCGTCCCTTTGAACACGATTCTACCATTGACTTTCTTTTTACGTCTCCCCAATGACTTCCCCACTCTCCATCCCATTTTCACCAATAAGTTCGTTCCAATACCACTGACAACAGGTTTCACGAAGTCAATTATACTTCGCGCCAAGGATTTAGAAAACCCAGGTTTCCTTCCTTTCGTCTTCTCAGCGGTCTCGAACGCCATCCGACCCGCTCCATCTTCATCCTTCTCTTCGTCTTCTTCTTCTTCAATCCGTCGAAACCCGGCCATCATTTCTTCATTTACGAATGCGTTATACTCCTCTTTCGTCCGTACCTTGTTTCTCTCGTACTCTTCCAGTTCCTCTTCATCCATGAAATCTTTCGTCGACTGCGCCGGGCGTCGCGCCTTCGTCGGCGCATCTCTCGAGCTCTTAAATCGCGTCGGTTGCCACCCTTCTTTACTCCCGACCGTGTTGAAGTACCCCGCCGAGAACCCTCCGGTAAACGCGCCGTGAAATCGTCTCCGGCCTCGTTCGTCCGTGGCGATGCCTTTCTTTTGCTCCTGGTGCTGTTTCCGCGTGCTGTCGTCGCGGTCGTCCTTCTTCTTCTTCTTCTTCTTCTTCTTCTCGTCCTCGTCCATCATTTTCGTCCCGACGAACGCGAAGGCGTAGTCGGAGGCCATTTTTTTTCGATGCCTCTTCTCGGTCGTCCAAGTCGTCGTCTTCTCCTTAGCGCATCGTCGTCGTCGTCGTCGTCATCGCTTCGTTGTCTTCTTCTTCGTCTTCTTCTTCTTCTTCCGCGTGCGACGAGAGTGCGCATCATTCCTAAAGTTCGAGAAGCGTAAAAGGAAATTCGCTTTTGATACCCTAAATACAGAGAGAGAGAAAAAGGGGAAAAAAGCAATACATTTTTTCTTTTCAAATTACATAACGGTACGAGACAAACCCTTTCGTCCGAGTCTTTCTTTCTCCCGAACGCCGACCGAACCGACCGTCGAGGGATCCGAGCGACGCGCGGGGACGGACTCGTCGCGCGTCCGCGGGTTCCCTTCTTTTTTTTCTCTCTGTCTCTCTCTCTCTCATTTTTGATGACGCGAATTTGAATTTGGTCGTTGAGGAGATCAATTTGACACACATACCTTCCTCTCTTTTGATGACTCTCTCGGGTCCCGGCAAACGATTTACGCGAGCAGATAATACGAAGACGTAAAACAGATACGAGATGATGGCAGAATACACGAAACTTCAGAAAGTTTTACTCCTGAAAGCGGCCGTGACCGCGTTCTATGTGACCGCATTCTTTGGCGACCGCATTGGAATGCCTTCTTTCAGTGAAAAATTTTTCGACTCGAAGAACAACGCGTTGCGAAAGTCCGCGTCCGATTGGGCAGGCCTCGGTTTGTTGATCGTGACGATCGATTTACTCTACGCGGCGTTGAAATGTTCGAAAGCCGTTCAACAGAGAGTCTGTAACGGCCACATTATGCATAACATGTTGCTGATTGCAGTTCACATGTGCACGAGCAGCAAGAAATATGGAGGCGCCGTCGTGCACAAAGAGCACGTCATGGGATCCTTTATAAGCACGGCGTTATCGTTCATCTTGGCCACTGGTCTTACAAATGGAATGGAACCGGCGAAAAGACATTTCTTGATGGGAGGCAAAGGTTTAACTCATAGGTGCTTAATCATCTATTGGGTATGTTTCTTCTTCTACATCACGTCCTTCCAATTCGGCGATTTCCCGTCTACTCAGTATATCGCCTGTCAAGGAAGAGGCTTCTGCCGAGCAAAAGATTCCATCTTTTACGACATAAACGCCGTCAGCACTTGCATGTGGTTCATGGTCAATTTGATGACTTATTTCATGTTAATATCTGGATCGGATAAAGAACAAAAATCGTTCGCTTTATACCGCATGGGTGTGACTGCGCTTTTGCAAATTCCACTTTTTATGAGCGAAAAGGCCATGATCGTCCCGAAAGAATACACCAGCGGGGTCGTCGCGATGTCCGTCTGTTTGGCCGCGTTGGCTGCCGCGGCATTTTCGGATAAGATTAAGCCAAAAGCGGCGTGAGAGGAGATCAAAATCATTTAAATATTTATTTACGAATCTAATCTTCGTGTTCTTTTCTTCGTTTTCGGACACTTTCTTGACACTTTTTTCTCTTCTTCGCGTCATAAAATTTGCTCAAAAATGCCAAGGAAAAAGAAGGCGTGCACCCCTCTGCTCGAGGCTCTGTCGACCTCTTTATCTGTAGCGCGGAAGCGCGTGCCAGAATCGTCGCGCGTATCTTCCTTTTCGTCTTCATCGGCCGCGCGAGCGTTGCATTACGACGAGAGTTTCGCCTCTGAAACCAATGCACTCTCTGCCGCCGCCGAGATGCTTCTGGGAAGCGCCGACACGAAGGAGAGCGTCGTTTTGGCCTCGTGTTTACGTAAAGTTATTTTGCACGTGTTGGTGAGAGCAATAGAGGTTATGAATACAGACCCGAGATTTGCGAGCGATATCGAGAAGAGAGAACGGGCCATGTGCGCGTTGATATCGGTGGCTAAATTGCTGCCACATTGCCGGCAGTTGATATCGGAGCGAGTTTTAGCGAGGGAGAAATATCCAGTGTTTTGCAGGGTAGCTGGGGAGGCGAGTTTGAATGTGGGTAGTAATAAGAGAGCAACGAAGAAGAAGACAACCGCTGACGAGAAGAAAAAGAATAGTAAAAACGACGAATTCGCGCACCTCCGGATGCTTTTGAGGAGTTCGATGGATATCGCCGAGTGCTTCGGGTGTGGAAAAGGAGCAATTTCTGGGACATCGTGGGATTGGAGCCAATGTGGGATATTTTTGACGCATGAAGACGCTCAGGTTCGATGGATTGCATGTGGAATAGCTTGTAAGGCTTTAGGTTTGAGCGATGATGCCGTGCACGCGGTGAGGAAGAAGACTTTGAGTGGTGAAGACGAAGCGACTTTGACACAGTTCCAGCGAGAGTGGGAGGAACGCGAAACGACATTTCGAATTGAACGCGCGTCATTTTTGCTGCCCAAAGTTTGCGAAAACAAAAAGAATGAAAATGATAGTAGCGAATTAGAAAGTAGCTATACTCTCGAGTGCATAGAGTTAGAAGGCGATAATGCAAAAGAACACGAAGAAAGCATACCTGAGGCGCCAGGATACAAACGGTTAGGCGCCATCGAAGTTCGAGCGACATGCAATGATGATGATGAAAACGACAACATCGCCTCCACATCTTCTAAGAAGAATAAGAAGAATACGACGGATTTTATTTTAGTACCGTCCGCAGAACGTAACTTGGTCGCCGTCGCGTACGCTTTATGTCAAAATAGGCCCGTTTTACTCGAAGGCCCAGCTGGGTGCGGCAAATCAACAACGCTTCGCGAAGCTGCCCGAAGATTCGGACGATCTAGTGAAAATAATGACGTCATAGTCTTACACTTTGATGCTCACACAGATTCAAAATCGCTCCTTGGGGCATACGTTTGCGGAGCGAGTCCGGGGGAATTTGAGTGGCAACCTGGGTCGCTCACGAGAGCCGTGAAATCTGGAAAATGGGTTTTGATTGAAGACGTAGACATCGCTCCATTTGAAGTACTCTCAGCTTTGGTTCCTCTTTTGGAAGAACGCAAGCTGTACATCGCCGGCAGAGGTGAAACTGTTGTTGCACATCCTCAGTTTCAGCTGTTTGGATCAGCCACGGTAGGTGGATCCAAAGTTTCCAATCGCGAGAACGATCCTTTGGGTGGTTTATGGACTCGTGTTAGCGTAGAACAACCAAGCGGTAGCGAGCCTGGTAAAATACTCGCAGAAATGTACCCACAACTCGGCGATGCAGACGTAAAAGGACGCATGCTTAAGACGATGAGAGTTGCACAGACTATGGTTGGCCAAGGTGGAGGCCACGCGACTCGATTGGCCGGTTTAGGTGACGAACGATTTGATAACAGTACAGAGGAAAATGATGAAGAAAATGCGATGGCAATGGATACCGAAAACATTCATCCGGATGATGCGAATGAAATAGATATAGCGGCGGGGGATGACGAAAAATTAACATCTCTTGAAGATTTAGCATCTAGCGAAGTGGCATCGTCGTCTCGAGCCTCGGTGGGTAGGCCTTTCACGCTTCGAGATTTACTCCGTTGGGCAAAGAGGGCTACGGCTTTACGTAAAACAGAACTCAAGCTCATGAAGAAAGGTAAAGCATCTCCTCCGCAAACTCGCCAGGCGATGTATGACGAAGCGGCCGATGTTTTACTGGGCGCTTTGCCTCCCGGCACTGGACGAAGAAAAGCTTTACAAGCGATTGCAGAAATTTGGGGATTAAATCCCGAAGAGACGGCGAATACGACTGATTTACTTCGCAAACCGGATGTTATATCGTCAGAACATAGCGTGTGCGTAGGTCGTACCGTATTACCATGCGAGGAAAACGAGGAGAGTGTAGACAGCTTTCGAAATTTTGCAAAAACAGGCCACGCGCTAAGAATGCTCGAGAGAGTTTCGTGTGCGGTCTCGGTAAACGAACCCGCACTTTTCGTCGGGGAAACTGGTACAGGTAAAACTGCACTAATCCAAGAGCTTGCGCGCTTAACCGGTGCGCCATTAACGGTTGTGAATCTTTCCAATCAATCAGAATCGAGTGATTTTCTTGGAGGATTCCGGCCAGCTGGTGCGCGACATTTATGTTTGCCATTACTGAAACGGTTCCTTGAGTTGTTTCGAGAAACTTTCCCGAGTCGATCTAATGCGGAATTTTTAGGAAGAGTGTCCAAGTTTGCAGACAAAAGAAAATGGATACACTTGTTGAAGGCGTTTCGTGCTGGTGTCGATCGCGTGGCGTCAATTGTCGATAAAGATGACGAAGATAAGATAGTCGATTCTATTGAAGACAGAGAAGAGAATACCGTCAATAACGATGATAACGATGACATGGAAGCCACGCCTGCAGTTGACGTGCCAACAACGCGAGCAACGCGTTCGCAAACTACTGGTAAGAAGGGTAAAAATAAAAAAGAATCCACCCCGTCGGTTGCCGATATCGGTAACAAGCGTCAAAAAATAAGTGCTGCTACGAAGAAAAAAACAGGAAGCGTAACTAAAAAAGAAGCTGCGAAAAAGCCATCATTTACGATTTCAGATGATCTCGTTGAGTCTTGGCAATTGTTCGATCGGGATTTAGTCATAGCCGAACGAGCAATTGGCGACGTGCCCTCGTCATCTGGCGGTGGACCTATTTTTGCCTTTGTGGAAGGTGCTTTAGTCACAGCACTACGCGAAGGTCACTGGATTCTTCTCGATGAAATCAATCTGGCACCTGCAGAAACGCTCGAAAAACTGAATGGCGTGCTAGAGTCGCGGAGAGGCTCCGTTGTTCTTTCTGAACGTGGGGATGCGACTCCAGTGTATCGTCATCCGCGGTTTCGTCTGTTTGGCGCTATGAATCCCGCTACCGATGTTGGTAAACGTGACTTACCTCCTGCTTTGAAACATCGCTTTGCAGAGGTATATTGTGGAGAAACGGAATCCAGAGAAGATTTGCAGCTCTTAGTTCGTGGATATTTAAGGGATGTTCCAAGCGGAGTGATTGCACCAATCGTTGACTTCTACGTCGAAGCGAAGCGAGTGGCGCACACGGTTCTCTTAGACTCAGCCGATCAGAAGCCTAGATATTCACTTAGAACTCTCGCGCGAGCGTTAGAGTACGTTTCTGCGGCGAGTCCGTTATATGGCGTCCAAAGAGCAATGATGGATGGCTTCTCGATGTCATTCTTAACGCTTTTGAAGAAGGAAGGTCAAGAGATTTTAGAAAAGTTGATGCATAAGCATCTGTTGGGAGGCAAAGCGATCAAGGTAAGTGTGAACTATCCTCATGCATCGTTTTTGGTTCGTTTCCGTAGTTAAGCGCTGGGCTTGTCAATATTCCATGGCGTGCTCGGTCTAGAAACTGCGGTATATCTAATTTTCAGTTGGATAAAACACCTATTCCGGTCACGACTCTATGAATGTCCGGAAGACTTGTCCCGCACATTTTGTCCTGTTGGACCTCGGGGTACTAATCAACATTTTAAATCGTCTTCTCTCTGCTTTGAAAATACACAGGGAATAATGAAACCACCACCAGAACCAGAAAGTGATACGCATGTTCTCATCCAGCAATTTTGGGTAGAAGCGGGAGAGTTAGAACGCATCGATCCTGAAGGTAAACGATATTTCTCTTTTCACGAAATTTCTGCTTTGAAGCGAGACACGACTTGGCAATGATGAACAAATATCCGCGCTTCTTAAATTCGTTTATGATGCACAAAAAGATATTATGGTTGAATTTCTTCTACTGAGCCATCGACGTGAGCACGTTTTTGCGCTTTTCCTTGCATTTCCTTTGGTTGGAAATTCATTTTGACACTTTAAATTCTTCCTTGTCATTATAGGTTATGTTGTGACTGAGAGCGTGAAATCTCACCTCTCGAATTTGGCACGTGCAGTACTTCTCCGAAGACATCCTATTTTGTTGCAAGGACCGACCTCAGCTGGGAAAACTTCGCTCATTGAATACCTCGCAAAGCGTACTGGACATCGTTTTATGCGTATCAACAATCACGAGCATACAGATCTGCAAGAGTATCTTGGCACTTACATTACGGATGAGACGGGTAAGTACTTGTTCTGATGTATTGTTTCCTTCTCCTCTCTTTTTTCGGACGCTAGTTCGTTATCCGTCGTTCTTATACAATAGAATCCGGGGGATCGGAAAGCAGTCCGTAGATTTATGCGCCTCGGGGGTTGGTCGTTTGCGGGAATCTGTCGTCGCTCCTTCCTGGAGTGTCTCTGGAGATTCGCGTGACTTCCGAGGCTATATTCTTATTTTGTTGTTATTAAAATCGCTCGTTTCGTCGTGACTGTGACTTTATTGGTTTGTCATCTTCTAACCACTTTCTATTTCATTTTAGGTGCTTTGACGTTCCAAGAAGGCGCGCTCGTGCAAGCCGTGCGCCGAGGATACTGGGTCGTTCTCGACGAGTTGAATCTCGCACCTTCTGATGTTCTAGAAGCTTTGAACAGACTTTTAGACGATAACAGAGAACTTTTTGTTCCCGAACTGCAAGAAACAATAAGACCACACCCGCACTTTGTTCTGTTCGCGACGCAAAATCCTCCAGGCGCAATTTATGGTGGGCGCAAGATATTATCGAAAGCTTTTCGTAACAGATTCGTTGAGTTACACATCAACGATATTCCTGACGAAGAACTTAAAATCATTTTGAATAAGCGGTGTGAAATCGCGCCGAGTTATTGCATGAAGCTCGTAGAATCTATGCGCGAATTGCAAGGTTTGCGAAGAGGTTCTCGAGCTTTTGCTGGTAAAGATGGATACATCACCGCCCGCGATTTGTTTCGCTGGGCGAACAGAAAATCGATTGGATACGAAAACTTGGCTAGCGATGGCTTTCGCGTGCTCGGCGAGCGATTGCGCTCGGAAAACGAAAGAATGGCGCTGAAGAAAGTTCTCGAGAAAGCTTTAAAAGTCCCAGAGATTTCCATAGAACAACTTTACGAGGCGGCATCCAGTGAAAATTTGGAAAGACAACTGGAAGTGTCTTTGACGGCTAAAAATTGCACCATTCCAGCCGATGAAATCACTATGGCACGATCTATTGCGTGGACACCCGCTATACGTCGTTTGTATGCTTTGGTCGAAGCCTGCGTCGAGCATAAAGAACCCGCTTTGCTCATAGGAGAAACTGGCTGCGGGAAGACAACTGTGGTACAGATCCTAGCAATGATTCATGGACAGAAGTTGCGCGTGCTGAATTGTCATCAAAACACAGAAACTGCTGATTTCATAGGAGGTTTTCGACCTGCTAGACAAGGAGACGCACCGTTCGCGTGGGAAGATGGACCTCTGATTAAAGCCATGCGAGATGGGGACATTTTACTCGTTGATGAGCTTTCACTTGCAGAAGATTCTGTCTTGGAAAGGTTAAACTCAGTCTTAGAACCTGGAAGAACGATTACTATAGCTGAAAAAGGCGGTATCGATGTCGAAGAGCTCGTCGCTCATCCGGACTTTCGATTGATAGGAACGATGAACCCGGGTGGGGATTTTGGGAAGAAAGAGTTATCTCCCGCGTTGCGAAACAGATTCACAGAAATTTGGGTCGGAAGCGTATCTTCCGCAAAAGAGATGGAAGAAATAGTTTCGCGACGTTTGATCTCTTCTCAAAACATGCATGTTGATCACGCGCACGACCATGCGAAAGAGTTGGCTTTATTCTGGGAATTCTATCAAAGCATCGCCGGCGCCGGACAAGCAAAGACATGTTTGCAGACCAGGGATATTTTAGCTTGGGCACAGTTTATTATCGAAGTAGAGAGTAGACAAGGACCGAACGCGATGTTAGGATATGCTGCGTTTGCACACGGGGCTTATTTGACACTTTTGGATGGCCTCGGCCTGGGTTTAGGCATGCCAGAAGAAACGGCAAAAACGCTCAATCGAAAATGCGTCGAGTACTTGTGCACGCGCATACAGGACACAGAGGTACGTCATAAATCTCATTTATTGTTTTGAACCGACGATTTTTTTTATCAATTTGAACTCGCTCTTTCTATTTAAATGATGCGCCATGAAGTTTTTGTTGTACCTGGTAAGTTTCTGATCTTCTGTGATGAGAAACCCCTACAACCCTGAGCGTATTATGAGTATATTTCCTCTGTTTCAATGATTTTACGATCGTTTGGTGCTGACTTACGCCTCTTTTCTTTGTAAAAAGCAGAACCGAAATTTGAACGAGCAAATATTGCAAAGAGCATCGTATGCACACGATACGAATGCGGAAAATGAAAAGGAAGATCTTCTCAACTGCTGCGTGGTTGACGATGGCGCTCGATTTGGTATTTCGTTATTCACTATTAGTTGTGGCACGCACCCGATTCCTTCGACATCTGAATTCGCTTTAACTGCCCCATCAACCAGACGCAATGTCGCACGTCTCCTTCGCGCGTTGCAACTCGCTCGTAAACCAATTTTATTGGAAGGTTCGCCTGGAGTTGGGAAGACGTCCATAGTCTCCGCTCTGGCGAAGGCTGCGGGACACAAACTGGTAAGATTGAATCTCTCGGAGCAAACCGATATGATGGATCTTCTTGGAGCCGATCTTCCAGCGTCTGGTGGCGAAGCCGGTGAATTTAAATGGTCCGATGGAGCGTTCTTAGCGGCTTTAAAAAATGGTGATTGGGTTCTTTTGGATGAATTGAATTTGGCACCGCAACCAGTTTTAGAGGGCTTGAATGCCGTGCTCGATCATCGCGCAGAAGTGTTCGTGCCAGAGCTCGGCAAGACGTTCAAGTGCCCACCCACCTTTAGAGTATTTGCAGCACAAAACCCTGCAGCACAAGGAGGTGGTAGAAAAGGATTGCCAAAATCGTTTCTGAATCGTTTCACGAGAGTATTCGTTGAGCCCATGCGTATCAACGACGTCGAGCACATCGCAAAAAGCCTTCATCCCAACATTATCGAAAGCGTCATCGAAAAAATGGTTTATTGCAATGCAGAGTTAGCTCGTCTCAGTAGTAGTACGGATGGAACTGGATATAGATTTGCTAGAGCCGGTGCACCTTGGGAGTTTAACCTTCGCGATATCATGAGATGGTGCGAACTCGTTACTTCTATCGTCCCAGAAAACGCGATGGATGAAAATTCATACGCCCGGGTTTGCGCATCGGTTTTCAATGCATTGTATACTCAGCGTTTACGAACTGTGAACGACCGAAATATTGCAAAGCATGCGTTCGCTCGAGCATTCGGTCTCCACGTAGACGACAGTCCGACCGCTTCTCACATGAAAATGCGAAAGGATGGAAATCTCGAAATTGGCAGCGCTGTTTTGCGCAGACACACATCGTCCACATCAAAGTCTATGGCTAATGCTGGCAGTGCGTGCATCAACGACGAGGAAAGTTTGGCAATTTTAAGAGGCAACTTAGATTCTTTGGAAGCTGCTTCGTTCTGTATCGATCGTGGATGGATGACAATCGTTGTCGGACAAGCCGCATCTGGTAAAACGACGCTGGTGAAAACGCTTGCAAGACTTGCCGGTAAAGATTTACACCGCATCGCGTTGACTTCAGCTACGGATACGAGCGAATTACTAGGATCTTTCGAGCAGAAAGAGCCTTCGAGAGATCGCATGAGCTTCGAATCTCGCGTGTTTAATCTACTCCAAGGCATTTGCGAATCGAGTGCGTTCGGTGATGTGAGTTCAACCACGCGCACATGGAAGATGTGGGAATCCTACAGAGCCGCCACGCAAGCATCAGAGGCAATGACAGAAAACGACGCGGAAAATGCTGTGCAGGTTCTTCGTAAATTAATTATTGCATTAAATGAGGCAGCTTCTGCAAACGCATCATCTGTGAAAGACGATCTTCACTCTGAAATCTCCTGGCTTCAAGAGAACTTTGACGCCTTCGTCATGCCTCCTTCGTTTAACGTCGGGCCTAAGAAAGATGCTGGTCGATTCGAATGGGTCGATGGGGCCTTGTTAAAAGCCGTCGAAAGAGGCGATTGGGTTTTGCTTGAAAACGCAAATCTGTGCTCACCTACCGTGCTCGACCGTTTGAATCCTTTGCTTGAACCCGAGGGGACTTTGTTGGTAAATGAATGTGGTTTCTTACCAAATGGCGAAAGCCGAATCGTAAAGGCGCACGAAGGGTTTCGATTATTCTTAGCCGTTGACCCCAAAAGAGGTGAAGTTTCTCGAGCGATGCGTAATCGTGGAGTTGAGGTGTTTTTACATCCAAAGAGATACGAAAGTTTGTCATCTTCGAATGACAACGAGCGGACAAGCTTGTTTTCCAAACATCTGGGACTGGCTGAAATGCCAAGCACTTCACCGTCGATTAACGAGGACATCAAATCTATGATCTTGGCTAAAGGCATACCGAATGGTATTTTAGCCGATGCCATCGTCCAAACGCACTTTGCTATGATCGTTCGACTCAAAATGACTGGTGGAAATCACGTACATTTAACGTCGCGCGATTCATGTCGATGGGTCGAGCTCGCACTCGAGCTAGTCAATAGAGGAGTACCGGTCATGCGAGCGTTTCGTTTGAGTTTACCGCACGCGTACAACGTGTCCAGCGAGGAATCGAATTTCGTTTACGATAAAACGTTTGCTCAACACATGTATTTGGTATATCTTCCTGGAAACACCATGCATTCATTTATATCGTCACCTATTGGATGGCCGAATCGTGTTGCTACGGCGAATAGGATAGCGCAAGAAGATCGATTGGCGATGACGTCTTTGGAGCAATTCTCAGGATTTTCGCTTTCAACCCACGCGGCCGCAATTCTTGCTGCACAGAGATTTATCCAGAAAATGAAACGTAATAAAAGCAAAGATGAAGAAATACTACTGACGTTGCATGAGAATCAATCGCTCGTGCCATACCTACCGACTTCACATCTTGAGGAGTACTTTCAAGGGAACGCATTTGAAACCTCTCTCGAAGACGATGCGGCGTGGAGCAGCAATATAATCGCATTCTTCCGAGCCGCGACCATTTACGCTCTTAAAAAGAACTCTTCGGTTACATCTCTGGAAAGAGGGCGAGTGATGTGGACCTCTTTCGCGAACACAATCACGTCAACATGTGCTGTTCCGGAAATCGAGTCGAGCGTTCTTGCCTGGAAACTTTTCCAGCGGTTCTTTGAAAACCGAGAACCTTTTGCGGAAACGGTTCAACTTCTCGCGCCGCTCTGCGCACGATATTCCTACGAAAAAGCATATACTGATACGTTCTTCTTATCATCAACCGCGCACGTAGGCGACATGAAAGTTTTGACCATGTCCTCCTATCGTGCGAAAAATGCTAAAGAAAGGGCAAGGCAAAGCGCCGTGCACGCGTCTCTGGATAAAATTGCTCTCGCGAACCAGCTTTTGGAAGAAACGAACGAAATTTTGCTTCAGGAGTCGCTCTCGTGTGTCGATCCACTGAATCATGAATCGATGGGGAAACTTTTAGGAAGTTTCGTATCATGGAAGTCACGCTTTGATGCGCTCGTTCGTTCAGCACCGTTTGAAGACTTCGAGGTTTCCAGCGATAATCTCGATGCGGCGCTTGAAAACCTTGCTGTCGCTTGGTTGCAAACAAAACAAGCCGCGGAGAAGTACGAGGGTTGGTTGTCCATGCAAAATAAAAGCAGCAATACTCTTGGTAATGATAGAGTTGGTTTGCGCGATAAAAAGCGTTCACTTCTCGTAGATGAAGCATTTGGCGTTCCATCGAAGCCTCCGGGAGTACCGTTCCTTTGGCACGCCATCGGGAAACCTACCTTGCCGCAAAGTGATGCTCTTCGCACAGCAGAAGAAATCGTTAGAATGGCATCCCGTGCCCTTCAAAACAATGGATCTCAAATGTACGTAATTTCAGATTACAACCGCTCTTTGAGGAATGATCCTTCAAGTAGAGCGATTTCATTCTTGGCTAAAGAGGCTGCCAATTTAGGCGCATCCGCGAAACTGCGCTTTGCCACCTTGGAAGCGTTGTGTTTTTTCAGCTTCACGCACGTCGGTATCGCTTCGAATGAAAACGAGCGAGCAGATAACGATGCAGTTTTGTTGCCATCCCTGCTTTCTCGTCAATTTTATGAGCATTGCGTGGACTCAGGCGCGTGGGATGAGTCGACGCAAGAGCGCGCCAAGTCCATGCTTAATATATTCGAGTCACTGTCGTCATCGAGTGGTTTCGAAGAGGAAAATACGCATGAGATGATGATAATGGACTACGATGCCAGTGAAATTGGTACAAATAAGAATGCTAATGGTCCGTTTGCGTTTGAAATTCCAAACCGAGAACTCGTCAAATCGCTCGATGACGACGAATCTTGGTCGCTTGAGACCTCGTCGGTGGTTCTCGCTCCACCGACGTTTTCTTTCCCGCCTTGGGCTTTAAAATGGAGGGATATTACATTCAAGAACTCCCAGCTTTCTCCGTTTGTAGAGTTACGCTCGCTCGAGCTCGACAGGGAAGTTCTCGCTCTTCTCGCTTTGATTTTGAGTTTCGACAGTAGTAATGAAGATGAGAAGGATCATTCTCGGAGAGTAGAGCTCTTCAAGCGACTGCACGAGGCAACCTCAAAGTCTCTATCTTTTGGCGTGTCACACTCTCCGCGAGCAGTGTCTGATTTCGAAGGTCATCGAAAACTTTTATGGGACATAGATGATGCCGCTCAAACTACTGTAGATTCTTCTGTTCTTTCCCGAAGAGCTTTAGAAATCTTCCTTTCTTGGCACGATGCGCATCGCTCAGGAGCGCTTTCGCAGCTTCCCCATTTTTTGAAGAGGACCAAAAAAATGTCGAGCAATATAGACTCAAAAAATGAACAAATGTTGATAGAACTCGAATCAAAATGGCTTTCGTGCGATGGACCAGCGCGCACAGAGCGCGCGCTTCAAACTATACTAACATCGGCGTTATTTGTCTCCACTGTCGGTCTTGAAGAACGCGGACAAAGAGTCGCGCAATTACGATTGGCTGCAAGACAATTGAGAATGCGTCG
>MDTG01155421.1_pt1 | contig 19808 bp, 20 predicted proteins | sample 811421 | NCBI WGS metagenome assembly MDTG01 (sample SAMN05326645, study PRJNA326480) | marine metagenome | isolation source: seawater | place: Pacific Ocean: South East | collected 2011
TAAATGCTAATTTTATCTTTCATTCGTTTAATAATTATTTATACATTAAAGATATTTAATTGTTTATAATTTATAATTAAAATATGGCTAAAAAAAATTCACCTCTTTTTTCTATAATAACTCCAGTTTTAAATGACAAGCTAGGATTAATTCAAACAATAGAAAGTTTAAAAATCCAAAGACTAAGAGATTTTGAGTATATTGTCGTAGATGGTGGCTCTACAGATGGTACATTGCAGTTTATTAAAGATTCTAAACAAATAGATTTTTGGATATCTGAAAAGGATGAGGGCATTTATGATGGCATTAACAAGGGTATCAAAATATCAAATGGAAAATACATCAATACAATTAATGCTGGGGATATTTATCGTTCAGAAAACTCTCTATCCATAATAGATGAATATTTCAACAAAAATGATGTGGACTTTATTTTCGGTGCTGTAGAAAAAAAAAAAATTCATCATAATTATAATCCTAAAAAAATGTACTGGACCTTTAATTTTTATCCTGCACATTCAGGAGGTTTTTTTGTAAAGAGAAAGATTCATGAAAAAATTGGTTTATATAATTTAAAGTTCCCATGTTCATCCGACTATGATTTCTTTTGGAGGTTAATTAAAAATAATAAATCAAAGGGAATTTCGACAAAAAAGAATGAAGTTATTAGTGTGTTCAAGGGTGGAGGTTTTTCTGCAAGATATGGGGTGTTTAAACATATTTGGGAGGAAACTTTAATTAGATACCATAATAAACAAAATAAATTTTTTGTAATATTACTTTTGATTTTAAGATTAATTAGAAATTGTTATAAAATTTTTTATTAACGATAGTAATTTTTAAACCATTTAATAGTATTTTTTAATCCAATTTTGTAACTTATAAATTTATATTTTTTGACTAAATTTTTGATTTTAGAATTGCTTCCATGTGTCTTTAAAATTTCAATTTTTTGTTTAGGTAATTTTTTTATTTTACATTTTTTTCCATAAATTTTTTCAATATAATCTAAAAAATTCGTTAAGTTTACAGGATTACTAGAACAAATATTATAAATTCCATTTTCAAAAACTTGTTTTTTTTTAATTTTGAGAATCTTAAATAATATCTCGACCACATCATCAATATAAGTAAAATCTCTAGTGTGTTTTCCAAAATTGTAAAGATTTATTGTTTTTCCTCTTTTTATTGCATCCATATATTTTAAATACATCATATCAGGTCTACCCCACTCACCATAGACTGTAAAAAATCTTAAACCTATTAAAGGAATTTTAAAATTCTGATGATATATATTTGCGAGTTTTTCGTTCATTAACTTCGTTGAGGCATATAAATTTTTTTGGACTCCCGAATATTTTTCTAAAACTGGAAATTTTTTTTGTTCACCATAAACTGAGCTTGATGACGCATAAATTAATTTAGTTCTATTAATTTTTGCAAGTTCCAATAAATTTAGAAAACCTTTTAAATTACTTTTTATATAACTATCTGGGTTTACTAGAGAATATCTGACACCAGCCTGAGCGGCAAAATTAAAAATTACGTTAACTTTATTCTTAAGGAATATTTTTCTCAGCTCATCATAGTTAGATATATCAACTTTTTTAAAATAAAATTTTTTGTGTTTTTTTAATTGTATCAATCTATCTTTTTTAATTTTTGTGGAATAATAATTATTTAAGTTGTCAATTCCCAAAACTTTATGATTTGAGTCTTGAAGAATTTTTTTACTTAAATGAAAACCTATAAATCCTGCACAACCTGTAATTAATATGTTCATAAATTAGTTTACTTAAATTTAAAATTTGTTTATTTTTATTAAAAAAAAGTATTATTTATATATTACAAAACTAACAACTTGTAACACTCTATTTTAAATTTAAAAACATGATAAATCTGCAAACTAAGTGAAAATAAAATATAGATCTATAGAATTTTTTGGTGTTCCTGGTAGTGGAAAATCATTTTTAAGAAAAAAAATTAAAACAAACTTAAAAATAAAAGGCTATAAAGTATTTAATACCAGGGAAATTATTGTCTCATTTATTGGTAGATATGTTACATTGAAGATGAGTCAAAAGATTTGCTTGGTTTTATTTAATTTATTGTTATTAGTTAATATAAAAACTTCACTATGGAACAAGTCATTAAATCGTATTTGCAATATTTATAAAAATAATAATCTAAAAAAATTTTATAATTACAGAAATAAAGTAAATTTTCTTTATAATAAAAACATCTTAATTAACCAATCAACTAAAGATATTTGGTTAGATGAACTTATTATAGCATCAATGTTATTTCAAAAAATAAGGAGAGATAATGAAAATGTCATTTATTTTCCTGATGAAGGATTCTTACAAAGACTTATGTTATTAGCTTTTTCAAAGAAAAAAATTAAGCTTAAATTGATAAAAAAATATCTTAAAAACAAAATTTTTTGCGATAAGATTGTTTATATTTATGCACCAAAGAATAATATTTATGAAGTTAATGAGAGACGAAGACTTAGTAAAGATAGGAAGTCAATCGATAAAAGAACAATAGAAAAAATAATTTACTTGAATAAAAAAATAAAAAAAATAATTTCTCATAAGTGCATTAATTACAAAAACGATCATATGAAAAATTTCAACAATTCGAATTTTTTAAAATATTTTTGATAAATGGATTTTTATTTATTTGTGTAGACTGCCAATGCTGTATTCATTAATATCTATTTAAATAATTTTTTTTAAAAAAAAGATATTTTTATAACTCTATTTCAATTTAAAAATCTTCTAAAATAATTAAAGAATATTCTTTTATAGAAGCTTAACGTTATTGAATTTTTTGAAATTTTTTTTTTAACTTTAGGTTTTATAAAATACTTAGTTTTTTGAGGTAATTTTCTATCAATTAAAAATTGTTTCAACAGTTTGACTATTATTCTCGAAGAACTTCCTAAGTATGAAATTTCTTTCTTAAGATTTACTTTAATCTTCTTTTTGTACGAACTATTGCCTAAAATTTCTATAATTTTTTTGTTTAAATCTTTTCTAGTTGTTTTAAAAGTGACGTTTGATGGTTTTACCAACCTTGCAACACCTTTATTATGTCTTGCTATAAACCAATCTTTAACAGACAAAGTTGGAACATTTCTTATTAATCCCTCATATGCAACGCTTGACTCATCGGTAATTATTAAATCTGAAAGATCTAAAACAGACAGAAAGTTTTCACTGGGGTCAATTATTTTAGTATTTTTTTTATAAATTTTTTGAGTTTCTAAGTTTGATTTTTTAATATTATTCCATAAATCCTGATATTTTTTCTCTTTTTTTGTAAGCCAATGTTTGATTATCAATCCATAATTGTTGTTTTTTGCTACTTTCGCTACTTCTAATTGTTGGTTAAAGCACTCAAATGAGGGGGCGTATAAAATATTAATTTTTTTTGTATTAATTTTATATTTTTTTATTAATTTTTTTTTTATCTTAGAGTTTTTTTTATTAAATAAAAAATCTGATTTTGGCCATCCTACTTTATAAACTCCAAACTTTGTATTTGAGGATTTATTTTCACTGCAAGATTTCCATCTATTTGCCCAGTTATTACCTGGTAAAAAGCCAAGATCAAATTTATTCCAAGGTTGATCATACCAAATATTTGGCCAAGTGACCCTTCCTTGGTCCAGACCACCTAAAAATATTGCTGATATTTTGGAGTTTGATGGGTCAGAGTTACATTCGCAGTAAAATCCAATATCTGCTTTTTTTTTCAAATTTTTTGAATACTCTACATCAAAATTTGATTTCTTTAATTCATTTTCAAGTGAAAAAAAAATTTGTTTTTCTTCAATCCTTGAATAAAAGAATGTTACTTTTCTTTTTTTTTCAAACATAAAAATTAAAAATTTTTTCTAATTTTTAAAAATTCTTTTGGACGAGTTAGATTTTTAACGGATCCAGGAAGAATTTGTACTTCAAAAAAACTCGGACCTCTTGAATTTAGAAAGAATGAATATTTTGATTTAAATTGTTTTAAAGTTTTAGCAAAAAAATATTTCTTATAACCACATGATAAACTCAACTTTTTAAAATTTGTACTTTTTATTGGTGTTTTTTGACCACCAACTGACTCATGTTGATTATTATTAAAAATGATATGTTTGAAATTTCTTGCAGTATTTTCACCAATTACTGGGAGAGATCCCATATGCATAATCAGAGACCCGTCCCCATCTAAACATAAAACTTTTTTGTTTTTGTTTTTTAACGCATAACCTAAGGCAATCATACTGGTATGACCCATAGCACCAACATTATAAAAATCTTTAGTTTTATCTTTTTTTAATTTTCGCAATTGATAAAGCTCTCTAGAAGTGTAACCTGTGGTGGAAAAAATTTTAAGATTATTTATTTTTTTATCAATAATAAAATTAATTACATCATGACGTTTGAGACCCTTGTTGTCTCTTTTTTTATAAAAAATATTTTTATTAAAACTTAGTACATTTTTTTTAATCAAACATGCAACGGGTTTTTGTTTTTTTTTTGAGATAATTATTATTTTTTCAAGTTTTTTTAAATCTTTTTTGTTTTCCAATATACAGTAGTCTATCTCTAATAATTTAAGCATTTTTTCTGTAATTTTTCCTTGGTGTATATGTTGTGGTTCATCTTTTTTTTCTTTTGGAGCACCTCTCCAACCTATCAATAGCAACATTGGGATAGAATAAATATTTTTATGTGCCATAGATATAAGAGGGTTTATTGCATTACCAAGACCAGAATTTTGGAAATATACGCAGGCAATTTTTTTAGTTTTAAGAAAATAACCAGCGCCCAAAGCTATTGAACCGCCTTCATTATGGGTAATTACATGTTTATCGTTATTATAATTTTTTAAAATCTTATTAGTATCTTTTAAAACACTGTCAGGAACTCCAGTAAAAAAATTTATTTTTCTTTTTTTTAGAAATGAAAATAATATATCGGCTGTTATCATTCGATTAATTCAATTATTTTTTTTATAGATATCATTTTCTTTTCAGATTCTTTCGCCCTTTTATTTTTCAAAATATTTTTAGCTGTTTCGAACATTGAGAGATAAGATGCTCTAAGCAAGTGGTTAGCGTAAATTACTAGTTTAAAACCATTTTTTACTAATTGCGCTTCTTTTACAGAGGGATAGGCAGAGGGAACAGCTACAAGTGGCTTAAAGAACTTTGATTTTTTGAATTTCTTGGCAAATTTAAATATTTCATTTGGAGTATTCTTTTTGCTGTGTACTAGTATCATATCAGCTCCAGCTTTTGAGTATTTATTTGCTCTTTTAATGGCTTCATTAATACCTTGACCAACTATTAAAGATTCTAATCTTGCAATAATAAGAAAGTCATCAGACACTCGATTTTTTGTTGCAATCTTAATTTTTTTTGAAAAATTATTTATTGTATCCAACTTAGTTTTTGATTGATCTTGAAAAAGTGAATTTTGCTTTATTCCAATCTTATCTTCCAAAATGACAGCTGAAACACCTATTTTTTCAAGTCTTCTAATAAGAAACTTTATATGCTCCACTGACCCCCCATTATCTGCATCAAATATTAATGGCTTAGAAGTAACCTCAAACATTTCAGAGAGCCAATTTACTCTTGTAGTTAAATCGAGTGATTGATTATCTGGCTTTCCTCTAGAGGACGAGTCGGTTAAACTTGAACACCAAACACCGTCAAATTCATCATATTTTTTTTCACTGTTATTTGATAGATTATCAATTATCAAACCACCTATTGGATTATGGGCTTCTAAAATTTTAACAATTTTTTTACAGTTAAGTAATCGCTTAAGTTTTGTTTTTCTTACATCTGCAGTTGTGTTACTTTGTAAAAATTGTTTTCTGTTTTCTGAAAAAGGAATATTTTTTGTGTAAGGAATTTCAATAAGCTTTCCTCCCCATTTTTTAAGTTGCTTGATAACTTTTGTTCTAATTTTTTTTTGATAGCCTATTTTCCAATCATCCCCGTGAATTACATAATTTGGTTTAAATTTATTTAAATTATAGGTGTAATCTAAAGTTTTTTGAGGGATTATTTTATAAATATTTCTACAACTCTTTAATATTAAATTCTTCCTATATTCATAACTAAAGTGAGGCAGTGATGTATATTCCACACAAGCACTATCTGTCATAATTCCAATTATAATCTTTCCATACTTTTTTGCATTATTGATAATATTTGCATGTCCCAGGTTAAAGTTATCCCCAACTAAAGTAAGGTAAATAGTTTTATTTTTTTTTTTCATAAAGTTTTATATAATTTTTGTACACTTTAGATCGTAGTTGAGATGAACTTATCCCTTTTGTTCTCTTAAAAATTTTCAATTTAACATTATCAGCCGTATTATTATTATCGCCACCATGAACCAATACATTTATTTTAAATCTTTTTATAAATTTATTGTCTATATTCCATTTTGACGGGATAACTTTATGAACATATTTTATTGATTTTAAAATTCTAGATCTGTTGTAATAATTTAATTCTGGAAAATATCCTTTTTTTTTTTTAATTTCTTTGTCTGTGGTTAGCGCAACAAAAACATTACCTATTTTGCTAGCTTTCTTAAGTAGATTAATATGACCGTGATGAATAAGAGTTGAAGACATGTCAACTAAAACTTTTTTTTTCATAAATTATTTTAAAAAATTTATTATTTTTCCATTCGCGTTAGATTTTAGATGCGTTTCTCCTAAATGAGAAACTACACTCCCCTTGATATTACCTCTTGATTTATAAAGTACTACTTTTTTATTTTTTGAACGAACTTTTTTTGAAATATATGTACAAATTAATGGCTGATTTTTTTTAGGATGTACAATGAATTTTTCAAATTTTTTCATAAATACTTTTTTATTTTCTACAACAGATTTTTTGAAGGATGAGTAATTATCCAATACGTTTACTAACGAACCAAGTATGTGATATGGGCCTGTCATTTTTTTATTTTCGTGATTTTTTAAATTTAAGTAAAACGAATTTTTGTAATAATTAGGACGAGCACTAAAAGATATAAAACTTCCTCCCGTTAACCCAAACAAACCTTTGCAAGAACTAAATGATAAAACATCTGCAAGTTTATGATCTTTTTCGAGACCAAAAGAAGCTGTGGCATCTAACATTATCTTGGCTTTTATTTTTTTTGATATTTTTTTAATTTCTAAGATCGGAATATATAATCCAATACTTGTTTCTGTAGGACAACAAATTATCCAGTTATATTTCCCTTTAATACTGGACATTTTTTTCCAAGAAATTGTTTCGATTGATGAAATTCTTCCTATCTTTTTCAAGTTTTTACAAATACCTTCTATTCTTTTTGAATAAACGCCAGTTTGTATTATTAGAATTTTCCCTTTTAAAAAATTGTAACACATTATTTCGATAGCTAAAGATCCTGAACCCTGCAAAGGTACAACTCTATTCTGTCCTGATATTTTTTTTAATTTATTTAGGACCTTCTTTTCTAAAGACAGGTAGTCATTATCACCTCTTCCAAAAAAGGGGCCTAGTCCAATAATATTTTCTTTACTCAAGCTACTTGGTCCAGGAGTAAAGAGGACTTTTCTTTTATTTTTGTAATTAATAAAGTTGTTTATTGAATCCATTTTTTACTATTAGTATATTTTTTAAAGATATAATCAAATTAATCCTTTAAGATTTTCCTCATTAAAAGTTTTAATACTTTGTTCATCAATATTCTGAAATTTTCCATTTTTTAAAACTATTAATTTCGAGCATAAATTTAGAATTTTATGGTCATGGCTTATTATCAAAATGATTCTATCTTTTTGGATTTTGTTCAAAATTGAAAAAAATAGATTTTTTGAGTTTGCGTCTAACGCACTCGTTGGTTCATCAAATATAATTATACTTGGATTACTGTAAAGAGCTCTTGCTATAGCAACTCTTTGTTTTTGTCCGCCAGATAATTTATTACCTTTGTCCCCAATAAAATAATTTTCATTTTTTTTTATGTGTTCAATTAATTCTTCTGCTAGAGAAATTTTTAAAACATCTTTTACTTTTTGATAATCTATTTGATCTTGAGGAATTCCAAAAGCCACGTTTCTTGAAATTGTGTCATCAATTAAAAAAATATTTTGAGGGATTAAACCTACTTTTCGATGCAAGCTTAATTTACTACTACTTAGCTCAAATTTATCATTAAGAATAATCTTTCCTTTAGAAGGTGTTATCAAACCTAAAACTAAATTAATAAGCGTACTTTTACCTGAACCGTTTTTTCCAGCAATTCCGAATATTTTATTTTTTTCTAATGATATATTTAAATTTGAAAGTTTAAATTTGCCATCGGTATAGGAAAATTCAACATCTCTTAATTTTATCGACTCTATGCTTTCTAAATTTACCTCATTTTCAATCTTTTTGTTGGATTTCACTAATTCATTAAAATTCAAAAATGATTTTCTGCAGTAAATTAGTCCATTGAGACAAGTATTAAAATTATTTATAGAAGGCATTAACCTAATAACGGATAAAACTAAAAAACTTAAGGTCGTTACTATAAAACCAATTTCAAATCCTTTTAAAAATAACAAATAAGAAAATATCAAGAGAAAAGTAACTGAAGAAATCTCTAAAATAGATTTAGGAACAAAATTAATTACCTTCATTATTTGTGAGTTGTAAATTCCTTTTTCTAAGTTGTTTCCATAACTAGCCACAAAATAATCTGATTTTCCAGACAACTTAATAAATTGAATATTTTGGATTGTTTCAATTATAATTTTAAAAGCCTCTCCGGTATATTTTTTTTTTAGGTCACTAAAATTTATAATCTTTTTTCTTATTAAAAAAATTGTCAGATAAGAAAAAAATATCAATATTGATAAAATCGAAAATGTTATTTTGAAATTAATAAAGATTAATGCAAAAATAATAAAAAAAGCTAAAATAACTTCTTTGATTAAATTTATTCCATAAAAAATATATCCAGTTGCTCTTTCACTTTCTTCGTAAATTTCATTTTTGATATTTCCTAAATTAAATTTTGTGAAGTAAATATAGCTCCTATTTAAAATAGATTTAAAAGATTTTACTCCATTTATTTTTGTAATTTTTACTCTTAAATAATTTTCAAATTTAAGGATTAATAACATTATAAAATTCTTTATAATTAATAAAATGACGATAAGAATTGAAAAATATAAAATTAAATCCATAAAGCCCGTACTTAAAAAAGTATCCTGTACAAATTTAATGGGAATTTTATTAATAAATACTTCTGGTGAAGTTAAAAAACCAACAAAACCTGCCAACATACCAATACTTATGACGTCTAAGAAAGAAACTAAAACCAGGTTTAAGATTAATATTATTATCAAAAATCTTGGTTTTTTGTCTAAAGATCTTAAAATTTCTGGAAGAATATTTATGACTTTTTTTATCATTTTATATAATTTCTTTTTTAAGTTTTTTATAATAATAAGAAGAATAAACTTTCTTTAAATCGCCACTAAAAGATCGAATAATTGGATTTAAATAAGATTTCCAATAAATATTTTCCTTTACATTTTTTGAATTTAATTCAGAAGTGTATAGATTCGAATGATATTGAGAGTGTTTAATGTTTGAAAAAATTTTGTCGTGCGTTGTATTCAAAGATTTATTCATTATAAACATAGCCTTTTTTGCTAAAAATTTTTTTTTTTCATCAATTTTTGGAGGTTGATGATTAAATTTAAGTTTTTTGAAGTAATCTTTTTTACTTTTATACTTTGTAATAAAATTTAAATTTTGAAACTGCCCAAACTCGTATGCCAAGACTTCTCTGCCTATTGATGCTGCTTCTAAGGTTATCGTACCCCTTCCAGTAACAATTCCATCAACCTCTTTTGCAATTGATAATGAATGGAATCTATCAGGACAAATTAAAATATTCTTTCTATTAATTTTTTTAATGAATTTTTCCCCTACTCCAATTTCTTGCTCATATCTGAAGCGATGTGGGTGAAGTTTAACCAGCCATAAAATATCACCTATTTTTGACATTTGTTTAATTGACTCACAAAAAAATTCATAATAATCCATAAATATAAATTTGCCTTTTGCTTGAGCTGTGTCAGTAAAAGCATGAGGACAGAATAATATTTTTTTTCTATAATTAGAATTTTGTAAATGAAAAAATTTTTTGATAAAATTCTTTTTTACCTTTGTTTTTTTATAGAAGGATTTTTTAAATATATTTTCTTTTACAATTCCTTTAAACCTTTTTGAAAGATAATTATTTACTTCCTTTGATGACGCGCTCTCATTTAAATTTAATTGATCTAAAGATTTATATATTTTATCGAAATCTTTTTTTTTTTTAAATAATCTTATATTTTCTTGATTTAACAGTATGGTTTTTATATTAAGTTTTTTAGCAAGTTGAAAAATAATGCTATTTGGGCTTACATAAGTATAACTATCGCTCATAATTAAGTACCTAATTTTTTTTTCTCTTATTAGTTTTTCTAAAATATCTATCAAAATGTAAGATGTTAAAATTTTTTTAAAAAAATTAAATGAAATCAACTTTTTTTTGCCAGTAAATTTAAAGTTAAACCTATGGATATCTTCATAAATAAGTTTCCCAATGTTAATATTTTTTATTTTATATTTATAAAAAAAACTTTCTATGTCCGAAAAACTATAAACTAAAATATCTTTTAAAGATTGAAAAAAATAATAAATACTTTTAATAAAATTATCGTAAATAAATTTTTGAACATTTACATATTTGTGATTTTCAATGCCAAAATTTTTATAAATTTGATTAAAATATTTATATTTTTTAGATGTTATTAAAATAATTTCATCACCAAATTCTTTATTTATCAGTTCACCCGCCATTATGGTTCTAAAAGTTGGATCAAATCTATTTCTGTTACAAATTAATGAAACCATCTTATGCTTCTTATTTTTAAAAAATGGAACTTTTAATTTGAGTAATTTTTCTTGATATCTCAGTTTATCTCTCCAATTATAGTTTTAAACATCATCAATTTCTTTTTTTAATTTATTATATTCTCTTGATTGTTGTTTTAAAAAATTAATTGTTAATTTTGTTTTTTCACTTATACCTTTGGGTGTTAAGAGATAAAGATATTGTGCTTTATTTTTATTATTTCTAAAATTTGTTAATTTTATAAAACCCTTTTTTTGAAGCGCTTTTAAACAATAATTTACTTTTCCTAAACTTATTGACATCTCTTTCGCTAATTTTCTTTGAGAAAGATTTTTCTTATATAAAATTCTTAATATTTGAAAAAGTTCTTGCTTTTTGGGATCTATGTTCATTTTTTGAACATAAGAATTAAAGTTGGCGCAATTGTGACCTTTCTCATTGTAAAACGCTTTTATCTAATTTTTTTTTTCCAAGGAACAAATATTTTGCTTTAATCCAATCATCATGATCGTCAATATCAACAGCTCTGTAGAGTGGAATGATATGACCTATACCATTATCTTGAATGCTTTTTTTCTTCTTCCATTCTTTTGATTTTCCCCAATAGAACTGTCCTGCATCATGGTATCTTTTTTTAAAAAGCTGTGTATTTTTGTTTACATTTTTAGGATAATCAAATTTCACTTTATTTTTTAATTTAAGTGTAAAGGACCTCTGAATAGGATGTGTATAATTTGTGATGGGAAAAATAAAATTTTCTTTATTCGATTTTAAAATCTTCAAACATTTTTTTAAATCTCTAATATCGAGAAATGGATTACAAGGATAAATACAACAAATGTTATCTAGTGGTGATAGGTTATTTTTTTTTACAAAATCTTTTATTACATCTATAGTTTTTGTTTTATCATTCGATAGTTTTTTAGGTCTACTCCAAATAACATCAAAACCAATCTTTTTACCAATTTTTTTTATTTTATTATCTTCAGTGCTAAGGACAATTTTATGAAATAAACGTGATTTTTTTGTTATTAAAAAAGTTCTTTCTAAAATTTTTTTTCCAAAAAAAGATTTTATATTTTTATTAGGTAGCCTTTTACTTCCGCCTCGAGCAGGAATAATCGCAATATTTTTCATTATTTATCTTTTTTAAAATATTTATTTATCAACGATTTTATATCTTTAACCGATAAATATTTATTATTCTTTGAATTGTAAGACTCAAAATTCTTTATCAATTTTAATTTCTTATTTTTATAAAATCTTTTTTTCATTACATCGTTTAAAACAAAATACTTGTCCTTTACATCGTAAGTATTGGAACTTTCTGCTGTGCTTATTAACTCCTCATGTATTTTTTCGCCAGGTCTTATTCCAACAATTTTTAGGGGCCTTTTTTGATTTATAGATTTTGCTAAATCGGTAATTTTAAAAGATTTTAATTTTGGAACTATTATTTCTCCACCTCTGCAATTATTTATACTCCAAATGATCAATTTTATTGCGTCATCTAATATAATGTTAAACCGTGTCATAGACTTATCCGTTACTTTAAAAGCTTTATTCATTTTATTTGACTTAATAAATTCATGTAATATTGAGCCTCTACTTCCCAAAACATTTCCATATCTCACTACTGAAAAAGAGGTTTTTTGAAAACCAGTTATACTGTTTGCTGCAACAAAAAGTTTATCAGCGCATAATTTAGTAGCGCCATACAAATTAACAGGGGCAACTGCTTTATCTGTAGATAATGCGACAACTCTTTCCACTTTTTGAGCTATGGCTGCCTCAACAATATTTTGGGAACCCAAAACATTTGTTTTTACGAATTCTATAGGATTATATTCAGCTGCAGGTACTTGCTTTAATGCTGCTGCATGAATTACTATATCTACGTCTTGGAAAGCATAAATCAATCTTTCTTTGTCTCTTATATCGCCAAGAAAAAACCTAATTTTTTTTTTAAATTTATTATCTATTTCATTATTGAACTCAAATTGTTTTAATTCATCTCTGCTAAAAACTATGATTTTTTTTATGTTCTTAATATTTTTTAAAACATAATTAACAAAGCTTTTACCAAATGAGCCAGTACCACCTGTTACAAGAATAGTTTTATTTGCAAATTTATTCATTTAATAAAGTAATTCCCTTTTTATCATTTATTTAATATAAAACAGTTATTAATTCTACATATTATGTTCAATATATGTTCAAAATTTGAACACATATTGATATTAAACATAAAACTCTAAAATGAAAAAAACAATAGTATTATTTGGTGCAAGTGGCCTCTTAGGGTCAAATTTTATAAAGATGATGAATAGAAAATATAAAATTTATGGTGTTTATAACCAAAAAAAACCTTCTTTTAAAAGAGAAGCTGTAAAGATAATGAAAATAAACTTATCAAACTCCTACTCTAGTATTAAAAAAAAATTATCTAATATTAATCCAGATATTGTAATAAATTTTGCTGGCATATCAGATGTTGATTTTTGTGAAAAAAATAAAAAAATTACAAAAATAGTAAATTATGAAAGTTGTAAAAAAATATTAAATTTTGCAAAAGAAAATAATTCTTATTTAATATATATTTCAACGGACTCCCTTTTTTCAAAGAAAAAATTCAGTAATGAAAAACAAAAAACGTCTCCGGTAAATTTTTATTCAAAAATAAAAATTTTATGTGAAAATTATATTAATGAAAAATACAAAAATTCAGTTATTATAAGAACTAGATTTTTTGGCTTAAATAATGTTAAAAAAGAAAAAAATTTTCTTGAGCAAATTTTATATAAATTAAAGAAAAAACAAAAAATATATTGTTACGATAATTTATTTTCAACACCAATTGGTGTTAAAAGCTTAATAAGGTTTATTGATATCTTAATAAGATCTAGAAAAACTGGGACTTATAACATTGTTTCAAATGAAAGATTATCCAGATACGAATTTGCCAAAATAGTGTCAAATGTATTTAAATTAGACAAAGACTTTTTAGTTAAAACAAAATATTTTCCAAGAAAAAAAATTAATAAACCATTGGATACATCTCTTTCAAATATGAAATTTAAAAAAACTTTTAATATTAAAATTAACAGTATTGAAAAAGATTTAACAGAAATTAGAAGAAATGAAAAATGAGACTGTAGCAATAATACCCGCATTTAATGAAGAAAAAACTATAGAAAATGTAATTAAAAATACTCTTGTATATGTGAATAAGATTATTGTAGTTAGTGACGGCAGTAGCGACAATACAGTAAAAAAATCAAAAAGTAATAATGTGTTAGTGATTGAAAATAAGAAAAACCTTGGTCCTGCTTTGGCTACTGAAAAAGGTATTCAGAAAGCAATTGAATTAGGATTTAAATATCTAGTAACAATTGATGCCGATGGACAACATCCATACGATCAAATCCCAGTTTTTTTAGAAAAACTCAGAAAAAATGAGGGCGATATAGTAGTTGCTTGTAGAGACAAATTTCCAAGGTTTTCTGAATATCTATTTTCATATTACTCAACTAAAAGAATTGGAGTTAAAGATCCACTTAATGGATTTAAAGCTATTAAAGGTGAAGTTATAAAAGAAATTGGTTATTTTGATAAAATTGAGGCCATGACTTCTCAGGTTTTGTTTAATGCCAAAAAAAAAGGGTTTAAATTAATTTCAATTCCAATTCGAGTAAATTTACGAGAAGATAATCCAAGGATTGGGGGAACAATAAAGTCGAACTTTAAAATTTTAGGTAGTTTGATAAGAATGTTTTACAATGATATATTTACAAAATGAAAAAAATCAGAATTGGTAATAAATTTGTTGGTGATGGGTGTCCATTTTATACTATTGCTGAGATTGGCTCAAATTTTGATAGATCTTTGAATAAAGCCTTTCAACTTATCGATTTAGCAAAAAAGTGTGGTGCGGACGCCGTAAAATTTCAATCATTTAGTGCAAAAAACCTTGTTAGTGATAAAGGTTTCAAAAAATTAAAGATTGGCTATCAAGCACAATGGGATAAATCAGTTTTTGATGTATATCAAAATGCTGAGTTTCCAATTGATATGCATGCTAAAGTTTTTGAATACTGCAAGTCAAAGAATATCGAATTTTTTTCAGCACCCTACGATAGAGAGTCAGTTGATTATCTTGAAAAATTAGGTGTCAATGTATACAAAATTGGATCTGGTGATATTACTTGGCTTGAAAACATAGAGTATATTGCAAAAAAGAATAAGCCAATTATTTTAGCTACAGGAGCTAGTTCCTTTGAACAAATTGAAGCTGCAGTAAACACGATAAAAAAAACCGGAAATAATGAGGTAATTTTGCTTCAATGTGTAACGAATTATCCAGCTAGTTTTGAAAATATAAATTTAAAAGTTTTAAATCTATTTAAGGAAAAATTTAATTGTCTGGTTGGTTACTCTGACCATACCCCTGGTTCTTCCGTAGCGATAGGCACAGTAGCGCTAGGAGGTTGTATAATTGAAAAACATTTTACAGATGATAAAAATTTACCTGGTCCAGATCATTCATTTGCGATGGATGCTAGTGATTTCAAAAAAATGATTGAAGACATAAGACATATGGAAAAAATTTTGGGATCAGAGAGTAAAAGGGTTTACGACGAAGAAGAAGATCAATATGTAAGTATGAAAAGAGGTATTAAAACTAAATACAAGATTTCTAAAGGTACAATTTTAAAAAGAGAGGATCTAGTTGTTTTAAGGCCATGTGAAGAAACAAATATACCTGCTGATAAAATTAGTTCAATAATTGGTAAAAAAGTTTTAGCGGATTTAGAAAAGGATGAGCCTATTTTATACAGTCATATAAAGTTATAAGCTTTTCTTCATCAAATGAAAAAAAAAAATATTTATCTTAAATTTAAACTGTGGAAATATTAGTTCTGTAAAAAATATTTTAAATTTTTTAGATTGCAATGTTTCTATAAAAGATAATTTTGATAATCTTGAAGAAGCTGAAGGACTCGTAATACCAGGCAATGGAAATTTTGAACACATCTCAAAAGAAATAGATAAAAGAAACAAAAATAAACTTCTAGATTTGATTAATGTAAAAAAAAAACCTTTTTTAGGGATATGCATTGGTCTACAAGTCTTATTTGAGAGTGGTAATGAAAATGATGTAAATTCAAATGGTCTTGGTCTTTTAAATGGAAATGTCGGAATGTTATCTAACAAAGAAGGTTTTGATGATTTTTCATTACCACATATAGGATGGAATGAAATTAAAATTTATAAAAATACTCCATTATTAAAAGATATTCCTGATAATTCCTCCTTTTATTTTCTTCATAGTTATGCATGTAATGATTTTAATAATAAAAATTGTGTAGCGATTACTTCATACGGTGAAAAATTTATATCAATCGCAGAAAAAAAAAATATTGTAGGTCTGCAGTTTCACCCTGAAAAAAGTCATAAAAATGGTGTAAAAATTTTGAAAAATTGGTTAAACAATTATGTTAAAAGTTAGATTGATACCTGTACTTCTTTTAAAAGATGGCTATTTAGTGAAATCTAATTCATTTAAAGATTATCAATCAACAGGTAATCCAATTGAAGAAGTTGAAAGATTCAATCAATGGGAAGTGGATGAATTAATATATCTAAATATTTCCTCCAAAAAAAAAGAATTCACTTTCAGGGGAGATTCAAACATTGACAGAAAAATATCATACATTGAGTTGATAAAATTAATAAACAAAAATTGTTTTATGCCACTTACCTGGGGAGGTGGAATTAGATCCCTTGGTGAAATAGAGGAAATTTTAATGTCTGGTGCAGATAAAGTATCATTAAATACAATGGTTATAGAGGATACAAACGCAATAAAAGAGGCAATTAAAAGATTCGGGTCACAAGTAATTGTTGCCTCTGCTGATGTAAAGAAAATAGATAATAATTATATTGTTTTTTCCAATAACGGTAAAAAAAATACAAAATTAAATATTGAAGATTGGATAAAAAAAGTAAATGATCTAAATGTAGGTGAAGTTTTAATACAAAGTATTGATAGAGATGGATCTGGCAAAGGATATGACATAGAATTGTTAAAAAAAATAAAAAAAATCTCAAAATCAAAAATAATTTTCTTAGGAGGTGTTGGAAAATATGAAGACTTTATAGATGCTGTAAAAAATGGAGCAAATGGATTAGCAGCTGCTAATATTTGGCATTATAAGGAACTGGTTGATTTAAATGTTAAGAAAATATTAAAAAAAAATAATATCAATGTCAGGTAAAAATAGTTTTAATTGTAAGAAGTGCTTATACATATCGAAAACCGATATGAACTTATTTTTTGATGAAGCGGGTATTTGCACAGGGTGTCAAAATGCAGAATTTGCAAAAAATAAAGTGAATTGGGATTTAAGGCTAGAAATGCTTAAGAAGCTCTTTAATGAGAACAAAAATCCTGATTCAAAATATGATGTTTTAATTGGTGTAAGTGGGGGCAAAGATAGTTATTTTCAAACTCATCTATGTAAAAATGTTTTAGGTCTCAATCCGCTTTTAGTTACTTACTATGGGAATAATTACACTAAAGATGGAGAATACAATTTAAGGAGAATGAAATCTGTTTTTAATTGTGACCACATTATTTTTAAACCACCAACAGAAACTTTAGTAAAACTTAATGTTTTAGGTTTTTATCTTCAAGGGGACATGAATTGGCACAACCATTGTGGTATTTATACTTACCCAATACAACAGGCCATCAAACATAATATAAAAATAATTTTTTGGGGTGAGCATGGTTATATGGATCGATCAGGAATGTTTTCTTATGATGATTTCGTTGAGTTTACTAAAAAGAATCGAAAAGAACACGATCTTAGGGGTTTTGATTGGTATGATTTTACAGACGATGTTTTGGAGAAAAAAGGTAAAGGTCATTTGAAAATGGGATTAGGTAAAAAAGATTTAGAGTGGGCAATTTATCCAGAGGATCAAGAAATATTTGATAAAGGAGTAAGGGGTATCTACGCATCAAATTATGTTTATTGGGATGGAAATGAAAATGCCAGAATTTCAAAAAAACTATATGGGTGGAAAGAGTATTCAAAAGAATTTCAAAGAACTTATAGGAAAATTTCAAATCTGGATGATATGCACGAAAATGGTGCCCACGACTATTTGAAATTCATTAAATTTGGATATGGAAGAGGAACCGACCATTCAACCAAAGATATAAGATTAGGTTACATGTCTCGTGCAAAAGGCATTGAGATGGTTAAAAAATATGATCATGTAAGACCTACAATTGATTTAAAAAGATGGTTTGAGTACACAGGTATTAGTGAAGATAAATTTAACATTTGTGCTGATAGATTTAGAGATCCAAGAGTTTGGTTTATAAAAAATAACAAATGGTATAAAAAAAATTCCTGGGGCGGTGAAAGTAATTTTGGTGAAACATATTTAGACAAAAAACTTCAAGAAAAGTATGTTCGTTAATCTATTATTTCAATAGCATGAATTTCAGATATCCGAGGGTCAACTTGTAAAAATCTGGAGACCTTTGTATCTTCATCAAAAAGTATAATTCCAGCATCAATGGAAATGTTATTACTTGTTCCTAGATATTTTGAGTGATTTCTATTTTTGCTTTGACCTATAAAAAAATATTTTCCGTCATGTGCTAGACCTCTCGTGAAAGCTGGAAACTTTCCAATAATTTGCATGTTATAACCCAACAATTCTCCTGGTAGACTATTCAGAATAAAAAGGCTTTTATTAAAAAACTTAATATTATGAGGCATCCATAGTTCATTTTTAAGAACTTTAGGACTTTCTTTTAAATCTAGTAGATTATATTCTAGTATAACTCCATCATAAACTTCCTTCTGATAATTACCACTAAAGGAGAACATTGAAACGAATAGACTGTCATCAATTACAAGGTTGTCATTTATGTGATGATGTCTAAGACCAGTATTGGTTTTTTTATTTGATAATTCAATTTTTTGTCTCAATTTAAATTTTAAATCATAAAAAAGGATCGCATCTTGCTCAGTGGAGTTTATAATAAATGTGTCTGTTTTTTTGTGAAATGAAATTCCATGTGGTCTCAAATTCTTGTCGATAGCGTATTTATTTTCAATTTCCAATTTGTTATTAATTTCTAGAATGCCGTTTTGCTCATCGACCACAAAGAACTTGTTGTCTTTTTTTAAAATTCCGTAACAATTGCCGCTTACAACCTTTGTACAATTCCATTTAAAACCATCAATATCCAACTTGTAGACTCCTCCACCAAACTTTGGGTCTTCGCTTGGTGGTGAACCACTAGAAAAAATTAGACTTCTTTTTACATTTTCAAGTTCGTTAATTATTTTGGTATCATTTAAAACAGGAGAAATGATAAAATCTTTGTAAGGCTGAAATTTTATTTTTATAAGTTGATCTGAGATTTCTTTATAAGATGAAGACGTAATTATTATAAAATATTCATTATTTATTGTTTTTGGATTTTGAATTATCAAATCTTTAAATTTCTGATCCCACAAATTTTCAGAATTATCAAATATTACATCAAATTTTTGATTTTTAAAAAAATCAATTGTTTTTTTTGCAATTAATCCACTTCCAAACATGGAAATTTTTTTGTCCTTTGGAAGGATGAAGTTTTTTTTATCTACAAAAGGATAATTGTCTTTAAATGAGTTAAGCATAATAGTTATTATGATTATAATTTGTGTTTAATGTGTGACAATTTTTTTTTAAATTTTTTTCAGTGCATAAATCAAGCCGATTGAGCTATTAGTACTGGTCAGCTACATGCGTTACCGCACTTCCACACCCAGCCTA
>MDTG01260159.1_pt1 | contig 19807 bp, 13 predicted proteins | sample 811421 | NCBI WGS metagenome assembly MDTG01 (sample SAMN05326645, study PRJNA326480) | marine metagenome | isolation source: seawater | place: Pacific Ocean: South East | collected 2011
CGAGGGCGACCAGCTCGGGGCGCTCGCGCCCGACCCGGTCGGCCAGCCGCTGGGCGCGACGCTCCTGGGCCTGCGCCTGCCGATCCCGCAGCGCGGCGCTGGCTTCGCGCACCGCGTCCAGGCGCGCCTGCAGGCGCTCGCGGCGCTGGCGCGCGAGCGCCAGACGCGCGGGCAGGAGCGCGCGGCGCGCGTCGTAGCTCTCGACCTCGGCGGCGGAGGTCTCCAGCTCCTGGCGCAGGCGCCTCAGGCGTGCCTGGCGCGCCGTGCGCAGCGCCGTCAGCACCGCGCGCGGCAGCCCGCCTTCGGGCTGGTCCGAGCTGCGGGAGTCGAGCCCGCGCGACTGGGTCTCGCGGGACCGAGACTCCACCTCGCGAATCTCACCCTGGAGCTCGACCCGCTGCGCCGCGATCCGGGTGCGGCGGCGGGTGCGCAGGCGCTTCTCCTCCTGGAGACGCTCGACTCGCTCCAGCGCGTCGCTGAGCTCGATCTGGAGCTCTTGGGCGCGCTGCTCGAGCTCGGCCAGCGAGCGACCGGCCAGGGTCTCGCTCACGACGGGCGCGTCCAGCGCCTGGCGCGTCTCGGCCAGACGCCGCTCGGCCTCCGCGCTCGCGGCGCGGAAGGTCCGCTCCTGCTCGGCCAGGGAGCGCGTGGTCGTGAGCTCGCCGAGGGCCTCGCGCAGGCGCTGCTCGACCAGCGAGCGCGCCCGCTCGTCGACGGGCAGCTCGTCGCTGCTCTCCAGGCGAGAGCGGATCGCGGCCACGCTCAGCGACGCGACCGGCGCGGCGCCCGCGTCTGCGGAGCGCTCGTCGTCGGCGCGGCTGGTGCTCGGCGCGAGCCAGAGCGGCAGCGCGCAGGTGAGGGCCAGGAGAAGGGGAAGGCGGAGGTGGGTGATCACAGCACTGGTTGGACGCGCGCGGGTTGAGACTCGGCGCTCGTGGACATCAGGTTGCTCAGCACGCCCGAGCGCGCGAAGGCGATCAGGGCGACGAGCAGGGTCACGAGCGAGGCTCCTGCCAAGCGGCGGTCGTAGCTCGGCAGGGAGTAGAGGCCTCCAGCGCCCACGGCCGGCAGGCGAGCCGGCTGGAGGGGCATTCGGAAGCGCTCGGCGAGGGTCGAGATGTTCGAGAGGTGCAGCACGGGGACGCCTTCGCGCGCGAAGTGGGCCATCACGGACTCGCTCCCGCGGACCAGGCCGGGGGCGGAGAGGTTGAGCCCGGGCTTGAAGGCGTGGTCGACGAGCGGCCCGCCGACCGAGGCGGCGCCGCCGCCGACGTTGACGTAGGCGCGCACCGCGCGGCCCTGGGCGCGCTCGGTGTAGAGCGCGATCCGCTCGCGGATCCGGGAGCGGAGGTCAGGGCCCGCCAAGAGCGGCAGCTCGTTGCGCTCCAGCGCGCGGGCCAGCAGGGCGCGCCCCTCCTCGCTGAGCGAGACGGCGCCGTCCTCGCGGCCGCCGAGGGAGGCGCCCAGCGAGCGGGAGCGGATCAGCCCTTCGCGCTGCAGGTGGCGCTCCATGTCGATCCAGAGCAGCTCGGGGTGGTTGGCGCCGTACTGCGAGGCGGCGGCGCTGCTGAGGATCAGCGGCTCGGCGCCGAGGACCTCCAGCGCGCAGCACACGCTCGCGTTGAGCGCGGGGAAGGAGCCCGAGAAGCCGACCGCGACGACGTCGCCTTCGCCCACGCCCGCCTGGCGGAGCATGAGCAGGATCACACCCGCCCAGTTGGGGTTGATCGTGGTCTGCTTGCTCGGCAGGTGGCCGGGCACGCTCGTGACGGGGGTCAGGGGGTGACCGATCAAGCCCGAGCCGGCGGGGTCGAGAGACTCCTGCAGCGCGATCCCCCGCTGGGTCCGCAGTCGCCCGATCGCCGCGAAGGCCTCGCGCGCCCGCCGGGACGCGCTCAGCATGTCCTCGTAGTAGGGCTCGGCCGCGTTGAGGGTCGCGCGCTCCACCAGGCCCAGGGCCAGGAGCGAGAGCCCCGCGATCAGGAGCATCGCCTTGCGGGGCAAGGACTGCGGTCGCCAATACACTCTGCGCATGGGTCCTCCTCCGCTCAGCGCGTCAGCACTTGCCAGAGCTGGCCGAGCTCGGGCTGACGAGCGGCGTGCGCCTGCACCGCCGCGGGGGCGATCAGGATCAGCAGCAGCCGGGTCAGGACCGAGCCGGTCACCAGGCCGGCCAAGGTCTCGCTCGGCCCTTCGCGGTCCATCCACACCGCGATCAGGCCAGGGATCAGGAAGCCGACCGACGAGAGCTCGAACACGGCGCCGGAGGCGGCCGCGTGGGGGCTGCTCGGGTCGCGCGGCGCCAGGGCGTCGGGGCCGACCAGGACCCCGCCGCCGATCAGCTCGTTGAGGAGCACGCCGAGGACGAAGCCGATCAGGATCGTGAGCACCGTGCGTCGGCGCCCGTAGACGATCAGGTAGCCGGAGAGGACCTGCACCGCGCCGTAGCTGGCGAGCGCGACGAGCAGGGTCAGCCCGACGTCGAGCGGACGCGCGAGGGCCAGCGCCAGGTAGCCGGGCACGATCAGGCCGCCGACGGGCACCCCGAGGCCCTCTCCGAGGAGCAGGCTCACGACCAGGCCGATCCCGATCGCGAGGGTCAGGAGCGCGAGCTCGGGCATTAGCAGGCCTCCAGGCGGGCGCGGTTGCGGAACAGGCGGACCAGGGGCAAGCCGGGGCCGGCCACGTTGCCCGCCCCCACCACCAGCGCCTCGCGGCTGGCGCGCTCGAGGATCAGCTCGAACACCTCGTTCGCGCTCAGCCCTTCGGCGAGCACCAGGCGGGCGGGGTCGACGCCGGCGCGCGTCGCGGCGCGAGCGAAGAGGTAGGTCCCCGAGCCGATCACGATCAGGTCGTCGGTGGCGGGCCAGTCGACGCAGGCCTCGCCGAGCTGACGCGAGCGGTCGCCGCGGTCGAAGCGGCAGTTGACGACGAGCAGGCGCCGCTCGGCCTCGCTGTAGCGCCGGCAAGCGTCTCGCCACAGCTCCTCGGTCGACTCGGGGTCGTTGGCGGCGAAGCCGTTGACGAAGGTCAGGGCGCGCCCGAAGTAGTCGAGCTGGTAGTGCCGGCTGCAGCCCTCGTCGGGCTCACAGGCGTGCATGGCCGCCAGCGCGCTCGCGCGCTCGACGCCGAGGTCGGCGCACAGGCGCAGCGCGAGCGCGACGTTCGCGGGGTGCTCGGCGTAGCTGAAGCCCGCCATCTCTTCGGCGCTCGGCTCGGCCCCAGCCTCGAGCGCGATCAGCTCGGCGCCCCGGTCGCGAGCGGCGGCGACCAGCACGTCGCGGTGCTGCTCTTCGCAGGTGTAGAGCCGGCCGGCGAGCGGCGTGGTGCCCGCGAGGGCGTGGGCCACGGCGCGGGCGTCGGGGCCCATCACGTCGAGGTGGTCGGGGCGGGCGTTGGTGATCACGCCGTGGGTCGCCTGGAGCATGTCGAGCTCGGTCAGGGCCTGCAGGTGCGGCTGGAGCGCCATGCACTCGAGCACCAGCGCCTCCGCGCCCTCGGCGGCGGCGACCCGGATCATGCGCACCTGCTCGATCACGTTCGGTCGCGAGAGGCGGTAGACCGGGAACTCGCTCCCGTCGGGCAAGATCATGCGCGCGTTGGTCCCGGTGATCTTGGCGCAGGTGCGGATCCCGCCCGCGCGCAGCCCCGCGGCGATCAAGCGAGTCACGCTCGACTTGCCCCGGGTGCCGTTGACGTGGATCCGATAGCGCAAGGCGCGGCGGGCGCGGCGCAGCGCGCAGGCCTCCAGGGCGCCGAGGCCGAGGAGCGCGGCGGTCCCGGCGAGCAAGGTCGAGGTGATCACGTCGGACCATTTGCACGTGGTCGACCGCGCCATAAGTCATTGCGGGCCAGCGGGCTCGGACAGCCCTGTCTCCTCGGGCGCGACAGGCACGCCCCGCCGGGACGCCGCCTGGAGGAGGGGGCGAGACGAGCGAGTCGCGCACACGCGAAGAGGCGAAGCCGCGCGGCTTCGCCTCTTCCTGCACAACGCGAGCGTCGCGCCCAGGTCCTGACGCAGGTCCTACTCGTCCCCGTCCTCGAGCCAGCGATTCAGCTTGGCCGCGACCTTCTCGCTCATGTCGTCCCAGCCCTGAGCCAGGCTCTCCTCGAGCTTCGCGAGGCGCTCCTCGAGGGCCTGCTTCGACTCGCGCGAGTGCTTGCGGCCGTCCGCCTTGAACGAGGCGAGGCGCGCCTCGAGCTCCTTTCGCTTGGCCTCGATGCGGTCCTGGAGCTCGGCGCGTTCACTGGTGGTCGTCATGTGTGCTTCCTTTCGCTGGGGGTTCGCCACAGGTAGTGCGAAGCCCGCGCCAGCCGCTAAGTCCATGCGATCCGTGGCGGACGCGGCGCAGACGTCCCGCGCCTCGGCCAGCGGAGTCCCCCGCCGAGGCATGCCCTGGGGGGAGGTGTTGCCTAGACTGCGCCCCAAGCGAGGAGCGAGGTCCCATGGAGCTAGAGGCAGGCCCGATCGAAGGCGTCGTCGTCTTCCGGCGCGGCGTCTACGGCGACGAGCGGGGGGAGTTCAGCGAGCTCTGGAACCGCGCTCGCCTGGCCGCAGCCGGGCTCGAGGTGGACTTCGTCCAGGACAACTTCAGCCGCTCGGAGGCGGGGGTCCTGCGCGGAATGCACCTCCAGGCTCCCCCCTTCGCGCAAGGCAAGCTGGTGACCGTGATCAGCGGGCGCGCCTTCGACGTCGGCATCGACCTCCGCGAGGACTCGCCGACCTTCGGGGTCCAGTACGCGCTCGAGCTGAGCGCCGCGGAGGGGACGAGCGTCTACTGGCCGCGGGGGATCGCGCACGGCTTCCTGGCGCTCAGCCAGGTGCTCCTGCACTACAAGTGCGACGCGCCCTACGCCCCCCAGGCCGAGCTGACCCTGGCCTGGGACGACGCGCGGGCGGGGATCGCCTGGCCGCTGGAGGGGACGCCCAAGCTCTCGCCCAAGGATCGGGAGGGCACCTCCTGGGAGGACACGCTCCAGGCCATGCGCGAGGCCAGCCAGGTCTGAGGCCATGAAGTCGATCGCCCTCCCGCGCCTGCTCCTCTGCCTCGCGACCCTGGCCCTGCTGGGAGCGCCCGCGCTCGGCCAGGACGCGGAGGCGCGCCTCGACGCGCTCCTCGACGCCGAGAGCCGGGATGCCGTGGACGCCTGGCCGCCCTGGGGGAGCTCGCTGGGGCGCGAGCGCTACGACGCGCTGATGCCCGACCCCTCGCCCGCCGCCCGCGCCAAGCGCGCGCAGGTCCTGCGCGAGCGGCTGCGCGCCCTCGCGGCGATTCCGCGGGCCGAGCTCTCGCCCGAGCGCGCCCTCGACGCGCGCCTGCTCGAGCACGAGCTCGAGCTCGAGCGCGCGAGCGAGGCCTTCGCCGGCTGGCAGACTCCGGTCGGACCCATGGGCGGACCGCAGCAGTGGATCCTCCAAATGACCGAGCGGGTCCGCTACGACGCCCCGCGCCGGCGGCGGGCCTTCTTGAAGCGCCTGGAGCAGGTCCCGGCCTACCTGGCGCAGGTGATCCAGAACCTGCGCGCGGGCCTGGCGGCCGGGCGCACCCCGCCCCGGATCGTGCTCGGGCGGGTGGTCGAGCAGGCCCGCGCCCACACCGACGAGGCCAGCGCGCGCGACCCGAGCACGCACCCGCTCTTCCGCCCCTTCCGCGACGCCACCCCGGCCGAGCAGGCGGAGGCCAAGCGGGTCCTGCGCGAGGCGCTGATCCCCGCCTTCCGCCGCTTCGCGACCTTCCTCGAGCAGGTCTACCTGCCGGGCTGCCGGAGCTCGATCGCCGCCGAGGACCTGCCGCAGGGCCGGGCCGGCTACGCCCTCGCGCTGCGCAGGCACAGCACGACCGCCCTCTCGGCCGGCGAGATCCACCAGATCGGCCTGCGCGAGGTGGCGCGGATCGAGCGCGAAATGCAAGAGGTGATCGCGCGCAGCGACTTCCGCGCGCCCCCAGGCACCACCAACCCTTTTCTCGCCTTCCTCGCCTACCTCCGGCGAGACCCCCGCTTCTATCACCGCGACGCCGAGAGCCTGCTCGACGCCTACCGCGCGATCGCCAAGAAGGTCGACGCCGAGCTGCCGCGCCTGTTCCGACGCCTGCCGCGCCTCAGCTACGGCGTGCGCGCCATGTCCTCCGCGATCGCGCCCAGCTCGCCCACGGCCTACTACTACCGCGGCTCGCCCCAGAGCGGGGTGGCCGGGACCTTCGTCGCGAACACCTACCGCCTCGACCAGCGCCCGCGCTACGAGCAGGTCCCCCTGACGCTGCACGAGGCCGCGCCCGGCCACCACCTCCAGATCGCGCTCGCTCAGGAGCTCGAAGGGGTGCACCCCTGGCGACGCACGCGCGGCTACACCGCCTTCGTCGAGGGCTGGGCCCTCTACGCCGAGCGGCTGGGGCTCGAGATGGGCGAGGGGCCGCGGGGGCTCTACGCCGACCCCTACGACGACTTCGGCCGGCTGACCTACGAAATGTGGCGCGCGATGCGCCTGGTGGTCGACACGGGGATCCACAGCAAGGGCTGGACCCGCGCGCGCGCGATCACCTTCATGCTCGAGCGGAGCGCCCTGACCGAGGAGAACGTGCAGCGCGAGGTCGACCGCTATATCGCCTGGCCGGGCCAGGCGGTGGCCTACAAGCTGGGCGAGCTGGCGATCCGGCGTCTCCGCGGCGAGGCCGAGCGGACCCTGGGCGAGGGCTTCGACCTGCGCGCCTTCCACGACGTGGTCCTCGGGGCGGGGGCGGTGCCCCTCGACGTGCTGGAGGATCAGGTCCAGCGCTGGGTCCGCGCCAGGGCGCGCGGGCCTCATTGATCCCGAGGGATTTCCAGTGGCTGGCAAGAGGCGCTATCTTTAGGGGCTCGTGAACGACGACCTCGACCCAGAGACTCAGCCCGCAGTCGGCCGGACCCGCAAGGTTCGCCGCCCCGGCCTGCGCAGGCGCGGGCCGCCTCCGCGCCCCGAGATGGTGGCGCGGCGGGTCGACCGCGAGCCGAGCGGCAAGACCGAGAGCGGTCCCCACAAGCCCAACGCGCTGATGTGGATCGACGCCCCGCCCCTGGCGCCGGTCGCGCTCGGGCCGCGCCGTCCCCAGCTGAAGGTCGGCCGGACCAACGCCGACATCACCCTCCCCCACAAGGAGGTCTCGCGCCGGCACGCGGTGATCCGCGTCGAGGGCCGCACGGTCCTGATCGAGGACCTGGGGTCGAGCAACGGGACCTACCTCAACCACGTCCTCCTGCGCGCGCCGGCCGAGCTGCGCGCGGGCGACAAGGTGGGGATCGGCCCCTACGAGCTGCGGATCCTCGACACCCCGCCGGGGACGCCAGCCAGCGACATGGAGGCGACCGCGATCATCTCGACCCTCTCGGGCGACCTCTCCGAGGTCGCGGGCGGAGAGCTCTTCCAGGACATCGAGTTCAACCAGCGCTCGGGCACCCTCGAGGTCCGCAGCCGGCGCTCGCTCGGGATCGTGGAGCTGCGCACAGGGCACCCGATCTCGGCGCGCTTCGACGACCTGAGCGGTCGGGAGGCGCTGCTCGCGATCCTGGCCCTGCGTCAGGGTCACTTCACCTTCCACTCGGGCGAGCCCAAGGGCGACCCGCTCCCCTTCCGCTTGTCAGCGATCCTGCTCGACTACGCCCGCACGCAGGACGAGAAAGGTCGCTAGCCCGCGGTGGTGTTCGACAGCCTGCGGCGCGCCATGGGTGGAGAGGAGCGGCGGCTCGACGAGGTCGAGGCCGAGCTGCGCAAGACGCAGGACGCCCTCGAGGTCCGCGCCGCCCAGCTCGAGGATCGTCAGGCCAGCCGCCAGAAGGCGCTCTTCCCCGAGGGCCCCGTCGCGGGCGGCGGCGAGGCCGCGGGGCGCTACCCCGGCCTGCACTCGCTGACCTTCGAGGAGGGCGAGCCCCAGACCTGGCTGGTGGCGGCGGCCACCGGGATCATCGACAAGTTCCCCGGCAGCGAGACCCTGCTCAGCCAGCTCGACGCGACCTTCCTGGCCTTCGCCGAGGCGAACCACCTGCGCGTCCGCAGCGAGGGCCCCTACTCGCGCCTGCACGAGCTGCAGAGCGAGATCCTGGCCTGCTGGGACCTGGACCTCGAGGTCCCGCTCTACGTCTCCAAGGGCGGCCGGAGCGAGGTCCTCGGCTGCAAGACCCCCTTCGTGGTGGTCGACCGCTACAAGCTCGACGAGCTGAACGACCAACAGCAGCGCTTCCTGCTCGCGACCCTGCTCGGGCACGTGTTCTTCGGCAACCTGAAGATCTTCGCCTTCTACCGGCTCTTCGAGATGCTCGACAAGCTGCCGAGCATGACCTCGCTGATCACCCGCGGGCTGGGCATGATCCCCACGATCGGCAACACGATCAGCCGCGGGATCGAGCTGGCCCGCAGCCTGAACCAGCAGGTGATCCGCAAGACCAACCTCGTGGTCGGACAGCGCCAACACGTGCTCTGCGACCGCCTGGCCACGCTCTGCTTCCCCGACCAGGAGATCGCCCAGGGCTACCTGGCCCTGGCGGCCCTCGGCGGCGGCTACGCCGAGGACGGCCAGCTGCGGGCGCAACTGATCGAGCAAGGGCGCGAGGTGCAGGAGCGCTTCGAGCGGCGCGAGGTCGACCTGGCCATGCTCTCGATCGTGGCTCCCCAGGCGCCCTTCGCGGCCTGGCGGGCCTACAAGCTCGACAGCTGGTTCCGCAGCGAGCGCGCGCAGCGCCTGCGCGAGGGCTACTACGTGACGCAGGCGCGCCTCGACGAGTACCGCCGCAGCAACCAGGCCCTCGAGGAGGAGATCTCCTCGATCGAGGCCCGGATCGTCGAGCTCCACGAGCGCCAGGACAAGCTGCTCGAGGAGCGCCAGCGGCTGTTGGCGGAGCTCGAGGAGCCCGACGAGAGTTAGCTCGGTTGAGTTTGAACCGGGAATCAGGAATGGCTGTCCACGCACAAGACGCAAAGAGCGTCAGGAGAGAGCGGGAGCGAGCTCCTGTGGCACGTCCTAGCCAGCTGAGCGCGCAGGACGTCCGGCTCCCTCCGACCCACGAGCGACGCTCTTTGCGGCTCTGCGTCTTTGCGCCTTTGCGTTGAAAGAGAGATCGGAGCGCCGATCCCGGCTCGTGCAACCCAAGGTCATGGCGGGTGAGGACGAGCGACAGCCGCTCGTGGCTCCCAGCTCAGATCCAAACTCAAACCGACTCTCATCGAGAGCGATAGAACTCCTCCCCCACCAGCAGCTCCCGCCGCGCCTTCTCCAGCGGCTCGCCCGCCTGAAAGCGCGCCAGCCAGGCGCTGCGCTCGCTCGCGCTGGGGAGGCGCCCCAGCAGGCCCTGGTAGAGAGCGCGCAGGCCGCGGATTCGGTACTCCTCCGAGGCGACGAAGGCTCGCGCGCGCGCGAGGAAGTCGTCGCCGCTCTGGCTGAGCCGGTCGACGTGGGAGCGGACACCCGCCGCCTCGCCGGCGCGGCCGAGCAGGTCGAGGTAGAGCTGGCGGACCCAGGCCTCGCGGGTCGTCCCGCGCGCCGCGCGATACTCGGCCGAGCTCGTGAAGCGCGCCGCGAGCTCGGCGTCGCTGCGGCCTGCGCGCAGCGCGCTGAGGTGGGCGGCGCGACCGCCCGGGTCGGCTGGGCGGCGGAGGTAGCGCTGGTAGGCCGCGTCGACGCGGAGGCCGATCGCCTCGTCGCTGCCGAGCAGGGCGTCCGCCAAGCCGTCGCGGCGGCCGTCCTGGCGCAGGCGGTCGAGGCCAGCGTCACGCTCGGCGGCGCTGGGAGCGCGCCCGACGACTTCGCGGTAGAGGGCCTCGACGTAGGCGCCGTCCCGGCTGGCGGGAGCCGCGCCGCCGCTCGGGGTCCCGAAGCCGACGCCGCTCACGGGCGGGACGCTCCCGTCGTCGCTGGGCGGCAGCGCGGCAGGGGGGGCGTGGGTCCAGCTCCCGTTCAGGGCCCGCAGGAAGGCGGCGAGGTCGGCCTTCTCGCCGGCGCTCAGGCCGAGGGGCCGGATCTCGGGGTCGCGACCCTGAGTGGTTCGCCCGCCGCGGTCGTAGAGCTCGATCACCTCCTCGAGCGTCTGGACGCTGCCGTCGTGGAGGTAGGGCGCGGTGCGAGCCACGTCGCGCAAGGTCGGCGTCTTGAAGCGGCCGCGATCGCGAGCGCGCCCGGTCGCGCGAGCGCGGCCTTCGTCGCTGATCGAGCTGAAGAAGCCGTCGTCGTGGAAGGACTCGTCGCTGTAGTTGGGCCCCGTGTGGCACGCCGTGCAGCGCGCCTTGGTGCGGAAGAGCAGCCAGCCGCGTCGCTCGGCCGGTGTCAGCGCCCCGCCCTGGCCGGCCTCGAAGCGATCGACCCGCGAGTCGCCCGAGAGGAGGGAGCGCTGGTAGTCGCCGAGGGCCCGCCGCAGGAGGGGCCCGCTGGGGGCGGCGCCGTAGGCCTGGCGGAAGCGCTGGCGATAGTCGGGCACCGCCCGCACGCTCGCGAGCGCCTCGGCCAGCGAGCCGCCCAGCTCGTTGGGGTGACTGAGCGGGACCTCCGCCTGGGCCTCGAGGGAGGCCGAGCGCCCGTCCCAGAACTGCGCGCTCGAGAGGGCCCGGTTGAGCACCGTCTGGGCGTTGCGCTCCAAGGGGCTGCTGGCGCCAGGCGAGGTGGGCTGGCCGTCGCTGAACCCGTGGCTGGGCACGTGGCAGGTGGCGCAGCTCGCGTCGCCGGCGCGTGAGAGGCGCGGGTCGAAGAAGAGCAGCTTGCCCAGCTCGGCCTGCGCCGCGCTCACGTCGTGGGGCAAGCGCAGGGCGCTGGCCGGGATCCCGCGCGGGAGCGCGATCCCGCGCAGCTGACCGGGGTAGCTCGGCGCGCTCGCGGGGCGGAAGGCCGAGCGCGCGACCTCGGCCGGGAGCCGCGCGACCCGCGAGACGCGCAGCTCGTCGAGGAGCAGCTCGGCGTCGCCGGTCGGGACCTGCGGCGCGCGGGGGAGCTTGCCCGCCGGCCCGAGGGTCAGCTCGCCCGTGGGTCGATCCAGAGGACCCGGCGCGAAGTCGACGTGCTTCAGCTCGCTCCCGTCCTGGAAGAGGGTCAGGCGACCCGCGCGGTGGTCGTAGCTCACGGCCACGTGCGTCCAGCGATCGAGGGGGACCTGGCCCGCCCCGCCGGAGCGGCGGTACTGGCCGCCGACCCGCACGCTGGCCTGGAGCGCCCCGCTCTCCTCGAGGATCAGGTCGAAGCTCCCCGGCAGCTCGAGCAAGAAGCGGTAGCGGTTCTCGGCGTCCCCGCCGAGGTCGATCCGGCGGCGGACCCAGAGCTCGGCGCTGAAGCTCTGCAAGGCGTCGAGGCTGGGCGAGCGAGCCACCCGCACGGCGGCCGCGTGGTCGAAGTAGAGGGCCTGCCCCGAGATCCCGTGGTTCTCTTCGCGGCCGAGCTGCTCCTGGGGAAAGCGCGCCCCCTCGAGGCGGCCCAGGTTGAAGTTCCCCGAGGTGTCGGGGGTTCGCGTCACGTCGAGGGTGAAGTCGCGGCGGATCAGCTCGTTGAGGTGGAGCACGCACACGTAGTCGCCGTCCTCGTGGTCCTCGAAGGAGACCTCGCCGTAGCTCGCCGTGTTGGAGGCGAAGATCGGATAGACCGGCTCGCCGCGGGTGTAGGGCAGAGGGAGGTCCGCGACCTCGGGGTAGGGCCGCCAGAAGGAGGGGCTCGGCCCCGGCGAGGAGGTGAAGAGGCGGACCGTCTGCTCGCGATCCGGGTTGAGCGGGCCGTCGATGTGGCGCAGGCCCCAGCCCGTCCAGCGGCCGATCACCGAGTAGCCGCCCCGCCGCGCCCGGTTCACGCCGGCCTGACCGGCCAGGGTCGAGGTGTGGAAGAGCTCCGTCCCGTCGCGGCTGATCCAGGGGTAAGCGCCGCGGTAGAGCTCGCCCCGCGCGAAGGTCCGCCCCGCCTGGTCCTTGAGCGGCTGCTTGGCCAGGGGGAAGCGCTCGTGGAAGGGGATCCCGGCCACGAGGCGGTCGCGGTCGACGTGGTAGAGGTCGCTCAGCGAGCGAGGGGGCGTCCAGCCAGAGGTCGCGCCCGGCTGGGGGTTCCAGGAGTAGACGAGGATGTCGATCTTCCCGTCGTTGTCGGGGTGCCCCTGCCAGACGAGGAGGTGGCCGTCGAAGGTCGCCGTGGGCTCGATCCCGCGCAGGGGCTGGCCGTTGGTCGCGCGGAACTCCTGGAAGGCGTCGAGGAAGCGAGCGCGCACCACGCTGGCCTGCGCGCTCTGCGGGCGCTCGACCACGAGTCGCAGCCGCCGCTGACCCATGCGGTCGTCGTTGGGCTGGTAGTGCTGGGTCAGCAAGAGGGCGTCGTAGGTCCGATAGGCCCCCCCTGCCTGGGGGTCGCCGGCAGCGTCGCTGGGATAGGGGTTCTCGAGGCGCCCAGGGGCGGGGACGAGCGCCAGCGCGTTGTGGTCGCTCAAGCCTCCGCTGGCGTCGCCGTTCAACTCGAGGGGCAGCCAGGGGGAGAAGGCCGCGCCCTGAAAGCTCGGGCGCCCGGCGGCGTCCGCCTGGAGCGCCTCGGGCCGGAAGACCCGCGCATACCAGCCGGTCTGACCCTGGGGCGAGCGCGTGACCACGAACACGCGACCGTCCCAGGTCTGCGCGTGGCCGTTGCCGCCGAGGTGCGGGTTGGCGATCGGCACGGGCGCCGACGACTGAGCCAGGGCGGACGCGCTGAGCGCGAGGAGGAGCAGGCAGGTCAGCTGAGGATTCATGGAGGTGGGTTGGGCAAGCGACGCGCCGAGCGAGCGCCGAGCCTTCGCGCGGCCAAGGGGGTTCACAACCCCTTAGCTGGGGAGCCGCTGTCGGCATCTCGTCGGAAAATTAGCCCGACCGTCGCGTCCGCTTTCCGTGACCTGGGGAACGAAGCGAGAACGTCGGAGCCAGTGGTGCTCGTGGGCCCGGTGAAAAGCTGCCGCCATGACGAAATGACTTACGCCGGCCGGCGTCAGGAACTAACCGAAATGTCGAGGAGTGCCCTTGTCGACGCCTTGATCTGAGCGGGTCCATCGGACATCGTCTGGGCGTGAAAGTCGCCGTCGGAGATGTCTCCCTGGAGGTCGAGGAGCTGGGAAACCCCAGCGCCCCTCCCCTGCTCCTGATCATGGGCCTGGGCTCTCAGCTCATTCACTGGCCGGACCCCTTCTGCGAGATGCTCGCGGACGCGGGCTACCGCGTCGTCCGCTTCGACAACCGCGACATCGGCCTCTCGACGGGGCTCAGCGAGCACGGGACCCCGAGCGTCCCGAGCAACGCGCTGCGCGCGCTCCTCGGGCTGCCGGTCCAGGCGCCCTACACCCTGACCGAGATGGCCCACGACGCCCTGGGCGTGCTCGACGCCCTCTCGATCGAGCGAGCGCACGTGGTCGGGATCTCGATGGGCGGAATGATCGCCCAGACCCTCTCGCTGCTCGCGCCCGAGCGGGTGCTGACCCTGACCTCGCTGATGTCTTCGCCGCGCGCGATCTTCCTGCCCAAGCCCTCGGCCTTGCTCAAGCTGGTCGAGCCGCCAGGTCAGGGTCGAGAGGCCGCCATTCAGCGCTCGATGGAGGTCTTCGACACGCTCCGCGGTCCGCGCTTCCACTTCGACCCCGAGCTGCACCGCGCGCTCGCCGAGCGCGTCTACGACCGCGCCCCGGGTCACCCGGGCGCCTGCCCGCGGCAGCTGAGCGCGATCCTGGCTAGCGGCTCGCGCGTCCGCGCCCTGCGCAGCCTGCGCCTGCCGACCCTGGTCGTCCACGGCAGCGCGGACCCGCTGATCCCCTTCTCGGCCGGCAAGGCCACCGCCCGCGCGATCCCAGCCGCCCGCTTCCACGCGATCGAGGGCCTCGGGCACCACCTCCCGCCTGGCGTGTGGCCGGAGATGGTCGGCGCGATCGTGGACCACCTGCGCCGCCCCCAGGAGGTGGAGCCTCAGCGGGCCGCGGCTCGACCAGTCACCGGCGAGGTCGCCCCGGCCTTCTAGGGCCCAGCTACTTCCGCAGCTGGAAGGCGAGGAAGAGGCAGACCAGGACCGCGATCCCCGCTACGGCCGCGACACCCCAGAAGAGGGTGGTCATGCGCTTGAGCTGCTGCTGCAGCTCGAGCGCCTCTCGCTGGCGATCGCGGGCCTTCTCCTTCTCGAGGCGAAGCAGCTCGGCCAGCTCGCTCTGGCGCATGTCGTCGCCGAGGGCCTTGTTCTTCTCCTTGAGCTTGATCGCCTCGAGGTCCTCGAAGAGGTCCTTGATCTCGGTGTAGCGGTCGTCGGGGTTCTTGGCCGCCATGCGCCGCAGGACCTTGACGAGCGCCTCGGGCACGTCCGGGTTGACCTCGCGCAGGTTGGGGAGGTCGTCGCGGATGTGGCTGCGCATGATCGTCGAGACGGTCCCGTCGAAGGGCGGCCGCTTGGCGAGCATGTGATAGAGCGTGATCCCGAGCGAGTAGACGTCGCTGCGCCAGTCGACGTCCTTGCCCATCGCCTGCTCGGGCGAGATGTAGTCGGGCGTGCCGAGGACCGAGCCCTCCTCGGTGACCTCGACCTCGATGTTCGACTTCACGAAGCCGAAGTCGCCCAGCTTGGCCACGCCGTCGTTGGTGACCATCACGTTGCTGGGCTTGATATCGCAGTGGACGATGTCGAAGCGGGAGATGTACTTGATCGCGCGCAGGGTCTGGATCGTGAGGTCGACCGCCTGCTCGACGGCGAGCGCGCCCTCGCGCTCGATGATCTGCTCGATCGTCTCGCCCTCGACGTATTCCATCGAGAAGTAGAGCTTCCACTCCTCGCGGCCCACGTCGTAGACCTTGATCAGGTTCTGGTGGCTGAGCTTGCCGACCAGGCGCGCCTCGACGAGGAAGCGCTGCTTGAACTCCTCGTCGTCCAGCCAGCGCTTGTGCAGGATCTTGAGCGCGACCAGCCGGTTCATGGAGGTCTGCTTGGCCTTGAGCACCACGCCCAGGCCGCCTTCACCCAGCTTGCCGTAGACCTCGTAGCCCTTGATGGACCACTTGCGCTTCTCGGAGTCCTTCTTGAGGCGACGGTAGGCGACGCCCACGGCGGTCGCCTGGTCGTTGGTCAGGAAGGTCTGGTGGACCGCGACGTCCTCGAAGCGACTGAGACCCGTCTCGTCGTTGCGCAGGACGCGGAAGCACTCCTTCACCTGGTCGCGCGTCAGGAAGTTGTTCTTGAGCGCGAGCCGGGCGAAAGCACGGTCCTCGCTGGTGATCTCACCCACCGCTGGTCCTCTCCAGAGACCCGAGTCTAGCGACTCACCCCGTCGATAGCAGCACGGCCCGGGGCGAAAGCCCCGGGCCGTCTCGCTCGCTGCGAAAGAGGTATCTAGTAGACCTTCTTCTTGTTCGCCTTCTCGACGCGGAAGGCGCGCAGGACCTCGCCGAACACCTTGCGGTAGGCGTCGAAGTCGTCCGCCGGAGCGCTGCAGGTCACGGTCCAGCGCTGGCCGCCCGCCAGCAGGGTCCGCTGACGGACGCGGCGACCGCCGGTCACGTACTCCAGCTCGAAGATCTCGGTGTCGCCGCGCTTGACGACGCCCTCGAGGACGACCTCGACGTCCTTGTGGGCCAGCGAGAGCATCTTGAGCGTGCGCTTGGCGATCGCGCCCAGCGCAGCGCTGGTGGGACGCGAGCTGACGGCGACCTTGCCGCCCTTGCTGTCCTCCTGCGCGTGGATCCGGCCGTACTCCGGCGCGCCGGCGACCTGCTTCTCGAACACGTGCGCGAAGTGGATCCGGTGCTCGGCGTGCAGCAGCTTCTGGACCTTGGGGCCCTCGCCCTCGCCGCCGACGGTGTCGAGCCAGAGGGTGTTGGTCAGCGCCTCGGCGGTGTCACGCAGCGCGCCGAGCGGGGCGTCGAGCTTCTGAGCGATCCCGAGGGCCACCGTGCGGCCGCCGCTGGGGAAGAGCATCAGGCCCACGCGGTGCGGGTGCTTGCCCGACTCCTGCTTGGCGAGCACGCTGCCCGCGGTCACGCCGCCCCAGGGGCGGGTGCCCTTCTTCTCGATGGTCATGCCCCGGTCGGTCAGAGCCCGCTCGATCGAGCCCATGGCCTGCTCGAAGGGGACGGGCAGCTCGAAGACGCGCAGCTCCTGGCTCTCGCCGCGGAAGTAGGCGCGGGTGATCTCGCGCAGGTCCTCCTGCGGCTCGTCGGTGCTCTTGAAGCCCTCGGGCAGGACGAAGCTGACGCCGACCTCGTCGACGCGGACCAGCCCGTCGTCGCTGCTGGTCGCAGCGGGGCGCTCGACCTTGCCGTGACCGTGGCCCTGAGCGTGGGACTGCTCGGCCTTGCCGGTGAAGTCCGAGAGCGGGGGCTTGGCGAGCAGGCCCGCGGTCGGCCGGTAGCGGTTCTCGACCATGAGCGACTGGAAGGCCTTCCGGGCCAGCTTGGGGGTCTCGGCCTCGGTCGCGCCGTGAATCCAGAGGACCTCGCTGCCGCGACGCTCGAGGTGCGCCGAGCTGCCCTTGCGGGCCAGGGCGCCGCGGTAGACGCGCTCGAACTTGGCGGCGTCCTGCTCGCTGTCCCAGGTGCTCAGCCAGATCACGACCAGGCGGTCGCCCTCCTTGACGCGGAGCCCGACGAAGCGATCGCCGTCCCAGCCGGTCGCGGCCTGGTTGGCGGCCGCCTTCTTCACGCCCAGGGCGCGCAGGATCAGGCTGACGTTGAACTCGCCGAGGGTGTTCTCGTAGAGCTCGTCGAGGCCCTCCTTCTTCTCCGAGAGGATCTTCGCCAGGCCCTTGGGCAGCGAGATCTCGAGGGGCTCGTCGCGGTCGTAGTACTTCTCGGGGTGCAGGACCTGCTCGCTCGAGGCGGGCGGGTCGTAGAAGGCCTTGCTGATCCCGGCCCAGCCCTGCTTGCGCTGCAGATCCTGAACGAACTCGGCCCCCTGGGTGTAGGGGAACATCATGTTCTCGATCAGGTAGGCGGGCACCTTGCGGAACTTGGCGCCCTGGGGGCTCATCTTCAGCATCATCTCCTGCATCCGATTGAGCTGCTTCATGTCGACCTTGCCGCGGCCCATCTTCTCGAAGAGATAGGTCATGCCGACCAGCTGGGCCTCACCCTCGATCAGCGACTTGTAGCCCTGGATCCGGTCCTCGTGATCGCCGAGGACGTCGAACCAGCGGTCGAGGGCGAAGTTCTGATCCTGCAGCGCGTGGTGCAGCTCGTGCGCCATGACCATCTGGTCGTTCATCTTCTGCTCCATGCCGCCGCCCATGGAGTCGGTGCGGTCGATCAGGAACAGGTGCTTCTTCTCAGGGTCGTAGAAGCCGCCGATCTGCTCGCTCATGAACTTGAGGATCGAGGCGCGCAGGTCGTAGTCCTCGGGGATCAGGCCGAAGGCCTTCAGGACGCGGGCCTGCTCGTCCATCTCCTTGGCGGAGGCCTCCTTCTCGAACTCGCCGATCAGCATCTTCTTCAGATCGGCGGGCTTCTGGACGCCGGCTTGGACGGGCGCCTGGAACTTGAGGCCGCGCATTTCAGCGACGTCCTCTTGGATCTCGCGGACCTTCTCGAGGATCGGGTGGTCGTCCTGAGCCGCGAGCGGACCCGCGAGGGCCAGGCCGAAGAGGCCAACGAAGAGGGGGAGGCGGAGCGAGGTCCGCCGAGCAGCAACGCTCATGCGATGAGTTCTCCAGTCGTGGGGGTCGAGGGAGGGGTCCAGATCTGGACCCGCTGATCCCTGCGGGACGTGTATTACGCGCTTGGGGGCCTGGCTGTTGGCCCGGGCCTAAGAGAGGAGGCCCCGAGAGCGAGCTCTCGAGGCCTTGGAATAGTTGGAGTTATGCCCAGCTAGAACTGGCGCATCAGCATTCGCTTGTGGCCGTCGTCACCCGCCTTGCGACCCAGCGTTCCGGGCTCATAGAAGGTCTTGAGGAGGGTGTAGAGGTGGCTCGACTTGGGGTATTCCCGCTTGTCCTCCAGCATGTCCGCCAACATGCTCATGGCCTCGCCGACCTGCTCCTTGCTCGCCGCTTGCACCGGAGCAGGCTTGCTGTCCGCGTCCTCGCCGATCGGGATCCAGAAGCACCAGCGATCGGGCAGGGGGTCGTCGCCCTTGTAATACTTGCTGACGTTCGACTCCGGGATGTCGTCGGTGTCGTAGTCGTCCTTCATGAAGAGCATGTAGAACTCTTCGAGGGTCTTCTGCGCCTCCTCTTCGCGGAACGTCATGTTCTGGACGCTGGCGATCTGGAGGAAGCGCGCGGGAGCGTTGGGATCCTTGGCGGCGTTCTCGCGGTAGTGCTTCTGGACGCTGGGCAAGGCGGGTCCCAGGACGATGATCGGCGTCAAGATCACGGCGAGGGTCACCGCGATCGAGATCTTCATCTTCAGTTCTTCTTTTTGCTGCTCGGAGGCCATGACCACTCATTCCTTGTGTTGCTGCGCGCGGGCGTCTCGCGGCGCAGGTTCCGCTACTGGGGAGTCAGCTTAATCGGCGGCGGCCGAATCCACAGGGCCGGCTGCTCCAGCAATTGCGCGCAGCCGCAAAGCTCCTGCTCGCAAGGCAGCCACGACCCGCTCCAGCCCAACTCGATCGAGGGGCTCGGCGAGGCTGAAGCGAAGGCTGGCGCCGGCCTCAGCGGGATCCAGGCCCATCGCGAGCAGCACGTGACTCGGACCCGCATCGGCGCTCGAGCACGCTGCCCCGGAGCTCAGGGCCAGACCCGCGAGGTCGAGCTCGAGCAGGAGCGCGTCCGCCGAGAGGCCGGGGACGCTGATGCTCAGGTGCCCCGGGAGCCGTGCGAGCGCCGGCCCGTTGCGGCGAGCGCCGGGGAGCGCTGCCAGCAGCTCGCCCTCCAGCTCGTCCCGCGCTCGGGCCAGCTCCTGGCTGCGCGCCCGGGGCTCCTCCTCGAGGGCGGCTGCCAGGGAGAGCACATGGGGCGGCGACGCCGGCCAGGTCCTCGGCTCCGCGATCCCTTCGGCCAGGACCACGGCGCCGACCCCGCGCGGGCCGCCGTGCTTGTGCCCCGCGAAGCTGATCAGGTCGGCCGGCAGCGGCGCCAGGGGGGTCAGCGTGCGCAGGCCCTGGGTCGCGTCGGTGTGGAGCAACACGCCGGCCGCGCGACAGCGAGCGTGCAGCTCCGCCAGCGGCTGGAGGGCTCCGGTCTCATGGTTGGCGGTCATGACCGAAACCGCCGCCGTCTCCGGCCGAAGGAGCTCGTCGAGCTGCGCTGGATCGACCCGTCCCTCAGGGTCGAGGTCGAGCCAGGACAAGCGGCAGCCCCGCCGCTCGAGCGCCTCGAGCGCCCGCAAGACGGAAGAGTGCTCGCTGCGCTGGGAGATCAAGTGGGTTCGCCCCGGTCGCGCCGCGAGGGCTGCCTCCAAGGCGAGGCCGTTGGCCAAGGAGCCCCCCAGGGTCGGCAAGAGGGACGCGCTCTCCGCTAGCCCGAGCGCCGCCGCCAGACGCGCGCGGGCCGCCGCCAGGGTCACCCGCGGGTCGAACTCGAGCAGCGCCGCGCGCGCCGCAGGATGGAGCGGCGTGGTCGACGCGTGATCGAGGTAGAGGCGCACCGGGTCCTCAGCTCTCCTCGGAGTCTTCCGCTGCAGCGACCTCCGCAGGCGAGCTCGTCGACGGCGAGTCCAGCTTGGCCCGACCCTCGTCTGGCTCAGCGGAGGCGGGCTCGCTCGACTCTCCGGTCTCGGGCGAGGGCTCGGGCTCGGCCTCGGCCGTCGCCGGCTCGGACTCGGCCTCGGTCTCGGTTTCGGTCGTCGGCGGCTCGGTCTCGGCCTCGGTTTCGGTCGTCGCCGGCTCGGACTCGGCCTCGGTTTCGGTCGTCGCCGGCTCGGTCTCGGTCGTCGGCTGCTCGGTCGCCGGCC
>MDTG01383908.1_pt1 | contig 19802 bp, 33 predicted proteins | sample 811421 | NCBI WGS metagenome assembly MDTG01 (sample SAMN05326645, study PRJNA326480) | marine metagenome | isolation source: seawater | place: Pacific Ocean: South East | collected 2011
GATGACAGTCTAAAACATATACAACCGGGTGATATGACTGTAACTATTAAAGTCCAAAGAGATAATAATTTCAAAAGAGAAGGTTGTGATCTATATAAGGACTTGACAATTTCTGTATATGACCTTATACTAGGAACTAAGATAAAAATAAAACACTTCGATAAAGATTTTATGTTAACTATACCAGCAGGCACACAACCAGGAACAGTAATGAGAGTTGCTGAACATGGCATGCCAATATTAAATGCTCCTGGTATTGGAACACTATTTGTAACTATTTTAGGTACTGTACCTAAAGCAATAAATGAGCATCATAAGGACCTAATTGAACGAGCAAGAATCTTGACAAACACTAGAAAGGATGTATAAGTATATATTATGTTAGAAATTGTAAAATACCCAGCAAAAATTTTAGACGAACAAATGCCTAAATTTGATTTTGAAAAACCAATTAAGGATCCTAAAGAACTAAAAGAAGAAATGCTAGATTCAATGTTTGCAAGTAATGGTGTTGGTTTAAGTGCACCACAAGTTGATATTAGAACGGCGGCATTTACAATGGGTAGTAGTCAATACAAAGACAAAGCACAGATTTTTATAAATCCTGTAGTACTAGAAGCAAGTCCAGAAATGTTACTTGATTGGGAAGGTTGTTTAAGTTTTCCTGGTATATTTGTTAAAATAAACAGACCTAGTTGGATTGTTGCAGAGTTTTTAGATGAGAATGGTGAAAAACAAGTAGGAAGAATTGAAGGATACGATGCTAGATGCTACATGCATGAATGTGATCATTTAAATGGTATTGTATATAAAGACAGAGTTTCAAGTTTAAAATGGAACATGGCTGTTAAAAGAGCAGACAAAATTAAAAAAAGGGAATTACAAAATGCTAGAACCTAATGAACAATTAGAAGGAATTTTTGAATCTGCTATAACCCAGGCACAAACTGCAAGACACGAATACGTTACTGTAGAACATTTTGCTATGGCTATGGTATGTGATGAACAATTTTGTAAAACACTAGAAGATTTCGGCGCAGATACAACAGCAATTAAAAAAGAACTTACAGAGTTTATTGGTAATAAACTGCAAGACATTGTAGATAAAAACTTTAAGGGCAGACCAAAAAAGACTCAAGCAATGGAAAGAATGCTTAATAGAGCATTTACGCAAACACTGTTTCATGGTAGAACTACAATTGAACCTACAGATGTATTTTTATCTATGCTTAAAGAGAAAAAGTCATTTGCATCTTATGTAATGCGTAAGTATGGTATTGACACAGAAAAATTTAGTAACTTTATTGAAGCAGAACAAATAGTTGGTGAAGCGGCGAGCGAAACTTACAATGCTACACAACTAGAAAAAATTATATCTTCGTTCTGTTCAAACCTTTCCGTTAAAGCAAAACGTGGCAAGATTGATCCTGTGATTGGTCGTGCTAATGAAATAGAAGAAACCGTGCTTATCCTTGCACGTAGACAAAAAGCAAACGTAATGTTGGTTGGTGATCCTGGCGTAGGTAAAACTGCTATTGCTGAAGGACTTGCAGTTGAAATTGCAAATGATAATGTACCAGAGTTTATAAAAGGTAGCACGGTTTATTCTTTAGATATCGGAGCATTGGTGGCAGGCAGTAAGTTTAGAGGTGACTTTGAAGAACGATTAAAAATGGTTATTCATGCACTAGAGAAAAAAGAAAAAGCAATATTGTTTATTGACGAAGCACATATGATGAACGGTGCTGGTGCAGGCGGACAAGGTCAAAGCAACGACATGGCAAATATGCTTAAACCTGCTTTAGGTAAAGGAACAATCAAAGTTGTTGCTTCTACTACTTGGGAAGAATACAGAAAACATTTTGAAAAGGATCGTGCATTAATGCGTAGATTCCAACGTGTTACTGTTGACGAACCTACACCAGAAGTTACTGTTGATATACTACATGGATTGAAAAAATACTATGAAGAACATCATGGAGTAAAAATTACAGATAAAGCAATTGAAGATGCAGTAAAATATTCAGAAAAATATATGGCAGATAAAAAACTTCCTGATAAAGCAATTGATATTATTGACCGTGCAGGTGCTAGATTTAAAGTAAAAGATCAAACTAATGGCACTGTAAGTCATGAAGAAGTAGTATTTGAAGTTAGTAAAATGACTAATCTTCCATTAGAACAAATTGCGGCAAAAGAAACCGAAACACTTAAAGACCTTGAAGGTGGAATGAAACAAAAAGTATTTGGACAAGATGAAGCAATTGATCAACTACTAGATAAAATTTTTATTGCACAAGCAGGATTAAAATCACTTAACAAACCCGTTGGATCCTTTTTGTTTGTAGGCCCTACAGGTTGTGGTAAGACAGAAACTGCAAAAGTATTAGCAAAAGAAATGGGTGTTGAACTTGTACGTTTTGATATGAGTGAATTCCAAGAAAAGCATTCAGTAGCAAAGTTTATTGGTGCACCTCCTGGTTATGTTGGTTATGAAGAAGATGCTGGACAATTAATTACAAAACTACAAGAAAATCCAAACTGTTTATTGCTTTTAGATGAAATAGAAAAAGCACACAAAGACGTTGCAAATATACTACTAGGTTTAATGGACAATGGATTTGTTACAGGATCAAATGGTAAAAAAGCAGATGCCAGAAATGCAATACTGATTATGACTTCAAACTTGGGAGCAAGAGAAATGGAGAAAAACGGTATTGGATTTGGAGATATGGATCGCAGTGGAGAAGATGATATAGCAGTAAACGACTTTTTTGCACCTGAGTTTAGAAATAGATTAGATGGTACAATTAAGTTTGATAAACTAGATAAGAGTACAATGCTATTGATTATTGACAAATTTATTAAGGAAGTAAATGATTTAATATCTGACAAAGGTATTTTAATTAAACTTACTGATAAAGTAAAACAATATCTTGTTAAAAAAGGATTTAATAAGAAAATGGGTGCTAGACCACTTATGCGTGTAATTGACGATAAAATCAAAAAGCCAATGTCACGTGAAGTGTTATTTGGTCGACTAGTTAATGGCGGCCAAGTTACTGTTGACTTAGAGGGCGAAGAAATTAAATTAGACATAACTGAATTCATGCCAGACCGAAAGGAAACAGAAAATGAAAGCATGTCACACGAATAAACTGTTTTATCGTAAGTATAAATTTAAAGCAGTAGCAAAAATTCCAGGATGTAGTTTTATAAGATATGCAAATAGAGATGATATTGATCGCTTGTTCAATTCTGATAGCATACAAGAATGGGGTGGTACAAAGTATAATTTAACTTACCATTACACATTTGAAAATGAAGATTTAAAGGACTGGCGTACTAATCGTACAAAGGCTGTATGGGGTAATAGATTTAACCTTTACAAACTATACAATTGGCTTAACGAAAACTATTCAGATGAATGTAAAGCACGTAACGAAGGAGACAAGTTAGGTTTCTTTACATCAAATAAAGAAACTTATGATAGTTTCTTGCGTGAATTCAAAGACAGCATACTGGAATTACGTTGGCCAAAAAATAAAGCACACGAAGAATTTTTAACAAATAATCCAGATGCAGTAATCTGTTCTAAACTGCCATATAACAAATATAGATATAAAATCAATATTAAATTACGTGGCAAAAATGCAACAGGGTTTGGAGATTGGATTAAGAATTATCAAGGAGAAATTAAGGCATCAGAAAAACTTTTACAAGGCATAGCCAGAGGCTACTACTATCAAGATGGAAAATTTGTCTACTCGACAGATAAAGATATGATGTTATTATTAACATTGTACTTAGGCACATACGTACAAAGTGTAAATGAATATATAACGGAGGCAGAACTAGATGAACGACACACAAATACTTAAAGAACTAATACACAGAAATATTATCAAGGATGGAACTAGAATCCACGCAACTGTCAAAGCAAATGGCATCGGAGGCGGGTACATTGAAGTTCCAAAGAACGTGATCGTGACAAAGATCAACGACTCTTCAGTCCAAGGTTGGGAACGTGATAATGCTGGTAAAGATCATACATACACCATTAGATTAAGCAATATACACGATATTGAAGGCATGAGCATGAAAAGAATGGCTCAAGCATATAAAATCAAATTGAAATAAATAAGTGTATGCCAGCGAATAGTTATACATTACAATTTATAGATCAAGATGGATCTACAATATCTGCAACAGCACAAACACCTGAAGCAGATAGTACACAAACCGTATTGACTTCTGATAAAATTAAAGGAGACGGTTACTATAGAGGCGGTGATGGTTTACACACTGTACATTATAGTATTACAGATTACTCAGGCACGATAAAAATGCAGGCTTCGTTAGCCACTTCGCCTGCGGGATCTGACTGGTTTGATGTAGCAGGAACAACGTATACAACATCGTCAGATACCGACACAGACTTTGTTGTAAACTTCACAGGAAACTTTGTTTGGTTAAGAGCAGTAGCAACTTACACAAATGGCAGAGTGAACAGTATAAAGGTTAATTACTAATGAACAAGCATTTTGTAAGAATGATTTTTAACGAAGAACAAGAGCAAGACTTTATTAAAAAGTTTGCAGGTGCAGTAGCACACACAATAGATAACCGTTTACAAGAAGATAACGACAGTGTTATTTTTGAGCAATATCAAACTAATGAAGGTCACTTTGTTTATGAAGTTGCATTAAATGAAGAACTTGACGATAAGACAGCAGAAGAAATGGCTAACACTATTGCAAAAGCCATTCCTAGAGATTATGAAATTGAAGTTTCTGGGGAAGGTTACACTATTCAGTAACTTTTAAATAATTTACCATAGTTTCATTACAATTATAAAACTTACTTTTTTGATGACGTTTTACTTTAAATGATAAAGTATTTTCGTTTCCTTCATTTAGCACACCAACATCTGCCCATTCATTAAAACGTTTATTGCTAAAATGACTGATCAAATTGCCTTCACTAATAAAAGTATACACAGTAAAATCTCTTGATGCAATATAACGTGCCTCGTGTAATACTGCACGTACTGTAATTTTTTCACCTGTACGTCCTAAGAACTTGCTGTCAACTATTTCTTCCATAAAGGTTTGACGTTTTAGATGTGTTTCATAAAATGCAGGTAACGGCGCAAGATATCCTAGTTCACTTCTAGTAACCATTTCTTTACTCAAAATTTTGTACACACTTGTATCAAAATCATTTGCAGTATTAGACATCATTTTAAAAACCAAACCTTGAAAATGAGTAAACACTTCGTCAGTATAATCATTATACTTTGTGTTTGGAAAAATGTCATTGTCAAACATTTCTTTCATAATGTTTTTATTTGCTTTAGCAGTACATACTTCTGTTGAGCCTTCATCAGTATTTTTATATTCATACTGATCATTCTTTAAGTATTTGCCATTTTTGTAATGAGCCTGAACTGCATAATTTAATGCTAGTTTGGTTGGAATAGTATTTTGCATGTTTGCCTCGCTTATCTAACTTACTTTATATACTATACTACAAGAAATTGGACTTGTCAACCATTTTGAATGTTCTTTTTGGTAAAAAAACTACTTGCTTTTTAATACAACCTAGTGTATATTATACATAATGTTTAATTTAATTAGACAATTTTTAACTCACAATAATACGGAGAGTAATACTATGGCTAGAACTAAACAATATGTTGTTTACACTAGAGAGTTTACAAAAGGTAACGTAAACTCTAAAATTGGCGTATTTGTTGAACCTGCTAACTCATACATGGTAAATGGATCAGTTAACGGTGGAGCAATTAAATTCGCTAACTTAAAAATGAAAAGAGCAACTGCTACTAAAAAACTTTTAGATAGTGGATATGACTTTTCAGTCAGAGTACTTGGAACATCAAGTTTACAAGGTGCAATGGCAATGAAATCACAGATTGTTGATTTGTTATCAAATACAAACAAAACTGTAATCAATCAAGCCGCTTAATTGGCTTAAACAGAGTGGCCTACGGGCCACTTTGGCAAAATTCACACTTTACATTACACACAATTTTTGTTACACTATAATAGTCAAACTTAGGAGAATATAATGACTGACACAATTCAAAATAAAGTACTGACTGCTTTAACCAATGGTCAAACACTTACTGCAAAACAAATCAGTTCAAGATTTGGTGCTGGCAATCCTGCGGCAGTAATTCAGGCGTTGAGGTTCAGCGGTTTTCCAATTTACCTAAACACACATAAAGATACAAAGGGTAGAGTTACTCAACAGTATCGTTTAGGTACACCAAGCCGTAAAGTAATTGCGGCAGGTTACAAAGCACTTGCTAAAAGACTTGTAGCCTAATTCAATTGGATTCGAAAGGCCCTACGGGGCCTTTCTTACTTTATAACTATTAGTATGTTAATAAAAATAATCAAAATTTTAATCATTATTATTTTAGTTGAAATAGTTTTTGTCAGTATTCCTGGGGTGCTTGATACATATGATGAACTTTATTGGAGATATGGTCCAATACAAGATTATGATCAAGAACTTTATAGGAACGACTAATGGCCTTGTACAAACAAGTTTTTGTAGTCTTACTAATCTTAGCAACAGTATTGACCGTAGTTTATACTAACTGTTCACAATGTAAATTTTACAGTTTGGAGCAACTATGAGTATAAAAGAAATGCTACCTGAAAAGGTAAAAGTTACTTGTACAGACAACGGAAAAACAGTTGAAGCATTTTTGGACAGATACGTTGAAAATAAGCACATGGATATTATTCTAAATACCGTGCGTTTAAGACTAATAAAAGACGGTTCTGTATATGTTGGAAATATGGTAGGTATGGAATTTACCTGCAAAGGTCCTGAAATGATCACTTTCAAACAGGGGCGATAAAGACTAATTTGTAATAAATACTCGTAAGGAGTATAATATTATGGATTTTCGCGAACTTTTAAACAAAATAGATAACATAAGCACAGAGGCTAAAGAAAAGCCCCGCTTAACTCTTGATGATGTGATGCCACATGTAAAAGAGTTGAAATTTGGTGATCCGTTGCCAAGCACTATGGAATATAGTATTGCTAACGATAGAGATTTCCAAGACAAAGATATAAAAGACCCACAGGTTAGAAAAGCACTTTTCGTAAAGTATTTTAGCAATAAAAATTTACGTGGAATGCTATTTTCAGAAATTTACGCAAACATCAAACCCGTTAATGACGAAGCAATGGAAATTGGTGAGCATCTAATGAAGATTGGTGCTAAAATGCAAAATCCAGATAAAGAAAATCCAGTAACTCAACAAGAAGCCGATTTTGCAAAACAAGTAACAATCCAAGCAATGAAACTTATGCCCTTAGAAAGAGATCCTAAAAAAGATAGAGAATATAGTACTGATGACGAAAACTCCTACGAAAGTACTACTGAAGCCAAAAAAGCAAAAAAAGATTATGACGGTGATGGTAAAATTGAATCTCCAAAAGATGAATACATGGGTTCAAAAGATGCCGCAATTAAAAAAGCAATGAAGAAAAAATCAAAAGGCGAAAGTATTGAAGAAGGCGATAACATTTATCACGATTGTGTTAAGTCTTTCAAACACAATAAGTTCGGCGAAGGCGAAGTATTAGATGGTGAGCATACATTAAGCGAAGATGGATCTGTATCACATTATGATGCTAAATTTCAAAGAGAAGACGGTTCACAGTTTATTGTAAGAAATATTCCTGTTGCGAATATGCACGAAGCAGTTACAGTAGAACATGGTCACGCATCAAAAAAGAAAAAGCCAAAAAAAGAAGAAATTGAAAACGTAGAAGAAGATTGGTTTCAAGGACAATCTGATGTAACACTAAATGGTGATGATTTTTACGAATCATTTGGTTGGATTGAAATTGATGAGGACAATGTACAAGAAGCAGAATATCAAGGACGTTCTGTAAAACTTAATAAGCCAATGCGTGGTGATGTAAAAAAGTTTAAAGTTTATGTAAAAAACCCAAAAGGTAATGTAGTAAAAGTAAACTTTGGTGATCCTGATATGCGTATTAAGAAATCAAATCCTGCTAGACGTAGAAGTTTCCGTGCAAGACACAACTGCGATAATCCAGGTCCAAAAACAAAAGCACGTTATTGGTCATGTAAAAAATGGTAACACAGAACAATGTTATTGAACGAATTATTTACAAGCGATAAAGATGAAGCACCTAAATATGATTTAGTAGACGACATGGTCTTTTACATAGACAATGACGACGACCTTCATAAAGAATTTTTTATTCCAGCAGTTAGAGATTTAAAAAGAAAAAATATAATACAAAGAGACTCCGTTGAAGAGATTGCTCCTGCATTTAAAGATCTTGTAGAAGTAGGATGTTCTAAATATCATGAAACATATCATCCACAAGGAAAATTAGAAGACATTTATACAGATGACTTTAAAAATGTTGTTGCAACAAAACTAGCAGAAAAACATCTTCAATACATAAAAGACGGCCACTATGATCCTAAGGAGTCGTAATGTTACTCACAGAACTATTTGAAGCACCGGAAAAAACAGCGGTAATTGCCTGGGGTAGAATGAACCCACCTACAATAGGGCATCAAAAAGTTATTGACGTTTTAAAAGCAACTGCACAAAAAGTAAACGGTGAAGCAATACTGTTCGTGACACAAACACAAGACAAGAAAAAGAATCCATTATCATTTGCAGAAAAAATACACTTTGCACAAGAATTTTTTCCTAGTGTTACATTAAGCAAAGACACTAGTATCAAAACAATTATACAAGCACTAGAAAAACTGCAAAAGTCAGGTTACAATAATGTTGTTGTAATAGCAGGCAGTGATCGTGTTCCACAATATCAAGAATTAATTGACAAATACAACAATAAAGCAGATACAAAAGGTGTTATACCGTTTGCATTTGATAATGCAAAAGTTGTAAGCAGTGGAGAAAGAGATCCCGATGCAGACGATGTTTCAGGAATGAGTGCAAGTAAATTAAGACAGTTTGCAATGGATAACGACTTTGATAGTTTTAAACAAGGTGTACCAGGTAGCGAAGTACTTGCAAAACAGATGTTTGCTAGAGTACGTAAAGGTTTAGGATTAGATGTAAATGAAATAATGGGATTCGCAACTAGAACTCCAAAAAGAAACACAGTAAAAAAACGTCCACCTGAACCAGAAGAATTAAGTGTTGCAGACAAACTTAAAAAACGCAGAGCACTTGCAAATAAGATTGGCGTAGACAAAGCATTTAGATCTGATGCAATTAAAAAGTCTGAAGCCGCAGGTGTTGGAATAGTTACAAAGCAAAACACAACAAAAGATGTAAACAAAGGCACTCTACGTAAAATGTTAAAGAGTTTTAAACTTATATAATGACATTAGATGAATTAAAAAAATTAGCAGGTGTTGACGTAGTTAGAAATGATAACTTTCAATCATTAGAAAATATTAGTAAAACAGCACAGGCTTTGAAAGATAAAGAACGTAAACTAGGTATTAAACCAGGAGATCCAGATTGGTTTAAACTTTGGTTTTCCAAGCCTTATATGACAGGGCCAGTTCAATTTAGAAGTAGACAAAAAAAGAGATAGGTGTTAATATAAATGAGACTATATGAAATAAAGGATAATGTGAAGTCAGAAGTTTATATTGACATGGACGGAGTTTTAGTGGACTTCTTCGATGCTTGGGCAAAATTAATGAAAGTAGATAACTTTCGTAAAATACAAGACATTGACAAAGGTTTACAAGCAATTAGAGATGAAGATGATTTTTGGTTAAAACTAAAACCTACTCCAAACGCAGGTAAATTACTTGCACTTGTAAGAGAACTAAAAGGTTCATACACAATCTTAAGTTCACCATTAGCAGATGATCCTAGATCAGAACCACACAAAAAGATGTGGGTGAATAAATTTTTAAAACAATTTCCTCCCAAAGATGTTATTATTACAGGCAACAAGGCCAAGTATGCACAACAAAGTGATGGCACGCCTAATATTTTAATTGATGACTTTGGTAAGAATATTGACAAATGGAATGCCGCGGGTGGTATAGGTGTAAAGCACAAAGATCATAAGTTTGAAAGAACATTTAAAGAATTAATGTTACACTTAAAAAGTAAAACTGAAGGCAAACGTATACCAAGAAAAAAAGGGCAACCTGCAAACAGCAAAAAACACAGTGACCTTTACACAGATGAAAATCCAAAAGGCACTATACATGGTTTAAAATTTGCAACAGTTAAAGATGCTGAATCAAGTGTAAGCAAAATTAAACGATCAGGAAGATCACATGCACATAAAATACAGGCCGCAGTTGCTATGGAACAAAGAGCCAAGGCCGCAGGCAAAACATCTGCCGCCGCAGTATATAGAAAATATATTAACAGTGTAAAAAAAACTGAAAACTTTGCCGATGGTAAAGTAAAAGGTAAAAGTCGTCCAGGACGTGTGAAACGTTCAGGTGCTAGTTGCGATGGATCCGTAACAAGTCTACGCAAAAAAGCAAAAAACGCCAGTGGAGAAAAAGCAAAAATGTATCATTGGTGTGCAAATATGAAATCAGGCAGAAAGAAATGATAAAATGTTTAGTAAACAATGCAAAGCACATTTAGATGAAGTAGGAGAAACTGGATTTCAGCACATGAAACAAGCATTAAAAACAGCAGTTAAGTTGCAATTATTAGTGCCAGCACTAGTGATACACAGTTTTGCGCCACGTTTCTTTACTAAAACAGCATCTAATACCATGAAAAAGATTTTAAACAACAGGTAAATAACATTATGCGTATAAACGAAATATTAACAGAACGTAAAGTAGACGGCAAATTATTATGCCCTGAAGTCTGCTGTGGTGCTCCGGTTATGGAATGTTCATGCGGGCCAGAATGTAAACATTGTAACTGTCATGAGATTCAAAGACTAGCAAAAAAAGTTGACGAAACTGCTACATCTGGTGCAACAAGCAGTGCTAATATTGCCACAGTAGCAAGTCCACAAGTTGCCTATAGTAAAAAAAGTGCTAAGAAACAAAAACCCGGTGCAAACGCACTTGATATGAAGGGTATATCTTTGTTCGGCCAACCTATCAAACGATAAATACACTTATAATTAATAGGAGCATATTATGGCAAAACAATTCTCACATGGTTCGTTTGAAACCAAACATTTTGATATATGCCCTGGCGCTGTTACGGCTTTTAATAAGTCAGCAAAAGAAAAAGGTGTAGACGAAAAAGCATTAGTAAAGGCCGCTAGAGCAGTTGACAAATATCTGGGCATGGAAAAAGCCGCACAAGAACGTGGTAGTGTAACAGATGCACAAATGATTAAATTTTTAGACTCAGTGGCAGACGCTAAAAAAGAAATAGGTGATGCTAAACTTAAAGGTCACGCATATCATTCAACACACATCGATGCTATGAAACGCATTGAAAAAAATACTAAAAAGAATTTAAAAGAAGGACACGATGATTATGAAGACCACGAAGCAGATATGGCTCGTGCTCAATTAATGCAAACGGCCGAATATGCTATTAAATTATTTAAAATGATTCAACCTGGAGATAATCTAGAAGGTTGGACAGCATCTAAGATTACTAAAGCAAGTGATTATCTTTCTAGTGTTTTTCATTACATGGAATACGAATCATACAAAGAAGTTGAAAAAAGTCGTATGATGGCAATGAAAGATGTTAAAGATGCATACTTTGATTCATTGGAAAACAAACTTACAGCAATTAAAGAAGACGCAAGTAGTCAACCTGTTACAGAAGAACAGTTTGACGAAGCGGCAGGCAAAAAAGATGCTTGTTATCATAAAGTCAAATCAAGATACAAAGTTTGGCCAAGTGCTTATGCAAGTGGTGCCTTAGTGCAGTGCAGAAAAGTAGGTGCAAAGAATTGGGGAAATAGTAAAAAATAATGAGGTTCTTCGAGTTCAAAACAGAAGCAAAGGAAAGTGTGAGTTATGATAACTGGGATCACAAAGAAGCAGTATCTTATTCACAGTTTCTAGAAAAACATTTTGGTGAGCCACACGAATTTACAAACGAACAAGCAGTATGGCACAACATAGATGGCTTCAAGAGAGTAGTATGTAGAGATGAATATATCCTACATAGTTCTCCAAAACCACATTATGATTTTGTTTATTCTTATATTGACTTAGAAATACCAGAAGACTTATCCGATGAACTAGCCAAATGCTCAGGATCAATATTAATTGATCATTTAAAAAATGAAGTTGGTGCAAGATGCGGAAGTTTGACTGCTAACGCAGTAACGTTAAACTTTTGTTTAGATGTTGTATCAGGAAGAACAGAACCTGTTAAAGAAGAATACGAAGATAGAATAATTGCAATGAAGAAAATGTTCGCCGACGGTGAACGTTTTACATTAGATTGGTGGCCTGATGAGTCGGGTGACGCTGATCCTAAAAATCCATATTACACAGAAAGTTATGTAACCGCTGAAGGTACAAGATGCTGGAAAGGATACGAGAAGAAGGGCATGAAAACTATGTTCGGAAAACGTGTTCCTAATTGCGTAAAGCGAGAAAAGTAAGGAGTAACAATGCGTATTAAAGAATTCATTATAATGCCACACACTGCAAAAGCAATGGGTCTAATACACAAACCAGGTAAAGGTCCTAACAACAGATTTGGTTTTAAAAATGTTGGCAACAATATAATGAATGAAGTAGACTTTTGTGTAAATTGTGGAGAACTAACATTTGAAGATAGTGTACCAGAAGATTTACGTAAATGGTTTAAAGACAAATGGGTACGGTTTGGCCCAGATGGAAAAATAAGAGGAGACTGTGCTAGAGGTTCTTCAAAAGAAGGTAAGCCTAAATGCTTACCAAGAAGTAAAGCACATGCATTAGGCAAAAAAGGACGTAAGACAGCCGCAAGTAGAAAACGTAGAGAAGATCCAAACAAAAATAGACGCGGTAAAGCAAAGAACGTTAAAACTAAATGAGGTATTATGAGATCACTAGTGAAGCCTGGAGCAAGAAATATAAAAAAGCAATTGACTGTTCCAATCCAAAAGGGTTTAGTCAAAAGGCTCACTGTGCAGGAAGAAAAAAACGACAGAGCGGAGGAAAAACAAAAAGTAAAAGTGTTTCTTAAGGAGTAGTTATGGCAGATATACAAAAAATATTAAATCAATTTACAGAATTAGGTATTGAAAATAAAGGATTAACACCTGATAATCCAGCACAACAAAAAGTATTAAGTGAAGCAAAGGAAGTAAAACCTGCTACTGCTAGTGATTTTGCAACCTTGGCAGGTGTAACACAACCTAATCTTGCAGTGCAATCTAATCCAGTTGTTGGTACTGCAACAGTAACAGACAAACAAAGTAACTGGACAGAAGTTGAAAAACGCTTGGATAAAATTGAAAGTCAATTAAGTAGTTTATATGAATCTATTAACCAACTAGTTGAATTATCATCCGATGAATATCGTGCTAGAAAAAAAGCACTACAAGATATAAAAGCAAATAAACACACTAGGAAAGATCCTGCTTTAGTAAAAGCAGTAATGAAAGCAACTAGTGATTTAGGAAAAGAAAAAGAGATGCAGATAAATTCAGTTGAGAATATGCTTACTAAAAGTTTTGCATCATACTTAGATATAGTGGAGAATAACAAAAATGACTAATGATTGTAAATGTGAAAAATGCGGACATGACTGCCACTGTACTACAGAATGTCCAGAATGCATCAACGATATTTGTACAGGTTGCGAATGCAAGTGCTGTAATGATAGTTGATGATAGAACAGATCAAGAAATAATAGAAGCGATTAAAGATATAATCGAATTCAATATCAAACCCGCTGTGGCTTCACATGGTGGTGTTATTGACTTTGTAGCATATAAAGATGGGCATTTAGACTTAATACTTGGAGGTGCTTGTAGTGGTTGTGCAAGTAGTACAATTACACTTAAAATGGGTGTTGAAAATATGCTTAAACATTATGTGCCTGAAGTCAAAACAATTAGTGCTGAAGATGATCCTAATTCAACTGTGGACCCTTACTACACATGAAAATAAAAGAAATAACTGATTATTTTTATGGACTTGATCCTGCCCATATGAGTTACCGTTTTAAAATAGGGGATATATATGGAAAGAAGAATCTAAAGGTTCCACGTGCTAAATTATTCCGCTCAAAAAAAGTATTACCTAAGAACAAACACTAAATACCATTGTAACACTTAACCAAGGATACATATGGCTTTTTTAGTTCATAACCTACCGCCTATTGAAGTATACGTAAAAAAAGAGTATCTATATGATCTACAAAAAGGCCATGGCGAACTAACTCCTGGTGTATGGATAAGCATACGCAGTATACAAAGTAAAGCATTATACTTTGAAACACTACTTACTGAATACGGTGCTTTATTCGACAAACTTCCTATTAGTGCTTTTGTGTGGAAATTAGATTATGATAAAGATAATCAACTTCCATTAGATCACTTACAAATATGGGATTGTTTTGATTACGATATTACAGTAATTAAAAAACCTATGCTTTGTGATTGTGAATTTTTTGGTAAAGACAAAAATATGCATAAAGGTGAATACATGTTTACACTTGATACTTGTCATAGAGATAATAGCACACTTAACACTAATTTTTCAGAACACGACCCAGAACACAAATCATTTAATGTAATTAAAATGGATAACGGTCAATTTGCGGCACAACCTAATAACAGGGTTATATGGACAGATCAAAGTCTAGTACATCCTGATAGAAAAATGCCTGACTTTAAAGTTTGTAGTCAAAACTATACTGTTGAAAATACTCCTAAATGGTCTGTGGGTCATACAGATGAATGGCAATATAAAACAAGAGATGAAGAAGACAGTGTATGACGATACAGAAGAAGATGTTTATTGGAAAAACGCCGACCCCAATGAATTATGGGTATACGATAAATTAATTCTCTCACGTAAATTAGGATACTCATGCGGCCCTGCTGGATTAGATGTTCCTAAACCTGCATGGTATATAGTAAGACCCTGTGTAAACATTATGGGGTTAGGATTAGGTGCAAAGAAAATGCACTTGCCACAATACACAATAGATTTAGATCCCGGATATTTTTGGTGTGAATGGTTTGAAGGAAGACATATATCAGTAGATTATGAATATGGTTTGCCTAAGTTAACTGTAGAAGGATTCAAAAAAGATGATACATTTACACAATGGGATAGATGGATACGTATAGACGAACATATTCCTTTTCCTAAAGTGCTAGATGAATTTATAAACAAACCTATAATTAATTGTGAATTTATAGGTGGCAAACTTATAGAAGTACATTTTAGATCTAATCCAGATTTTCCTGGTGATAGGGTAGAATATATTCCTGTATGGCAAGGACAAGATACAACTGCACCCGAAGGATACACATTTATACAAGATCCTGATGTTCACGGAAGAATCGGTGCATTTGTAAAATGACAGATAAAAAAGAGGCATATAGAATCTTTTGGATTGTTAAAGGACATTTTAACGCAAGTGAAGAATGTATATTAAGTTGTTACGATAGTTATTTTAAAAGAGTATGGTATAACGAAGAGTCGTACATACACTCTGAAGGATTTGAAGAAGCATGGCAAAAGTTAAAGTTAAAAGAACAATAGAATACAAAGGTCCTAACAGAAGAGATAATTTTCTATCAGATCTTTTCAAAAAACTTAATCCTACTGTAGGTTGCGAAGTAGGTGTTAGAAATGGAAGAACAACATTTCATTTACTAGATAAATTTCCGCAACTTAAAATGTACGCAATTGATTATGATATTAAGTTGTTTTATTCAGATAAGGCAATGTTAAAATATGGTCCTAGATTAAAACCAATAGAAGGAAACAGTCATAATGTACATACCGAAATTGAAGATGAATCTTTAGACTTTGTTTTTATTGATGCAAGTCATGATTACGAAAGTGTTAAAGATGATATTCAATATTACACTCCAAAACTAAAACCCAACGGTTGGTTATGTGGACACGACATAGATTTTGAAGGTGTCAATCAAGCAGTAAGCGAACTTTTGGGTAAAAACTATCATATAGGCGCAAATAATGTTTGGTTTACATGTTTAGATAAAATGTCGCCAATTCCATTTAAAGTACTTGACTTTTAGCATAAATCAATTTATAATATAACACAAATAGGAGAATATCATGAGTGATAGAGTTTTCGGTGCTGAAGAAAAAGCAAAACTGGTACAAATTGTAAATGAAGGTGTAACAGTTATGGAAGAAGTAAGTTCTTTGCAAGAAGGACTTCGTGATACTGTTAAAGCAGTAGCAGAAGAATTAGATTTAAAACCAACACTTATCAACAAAGCAATTAAAATTGCACAAAAAGGTGAGTGGAGTAAAGTAACAGATGAATTTGAAGACTTAGAAAACATTATTGTTACTACAGGCAAGGACAAGGTGTAACTTGTTAAAAGTTCAAAAAATCAAAAACTTTTGGATTGATTCATTTAAATCAGATAAAGTAGCATTTGCGTATGAATTAATCAGTTTTGTTTTTACAGTAAGTGCAAGTTTAACATTGGCTTTTAACGCCAAAGATCCAAATATGCTAATTGTGTATCCTTTATTTTTTGTAGGGTCAGTAACACAATGTTATGCATCATATAGAAGAGGAGCGGCATGGGTAACTTTGCTAACTTTCTATTTTGCATGTGTAAATGTATTTGGCTATGGCGTTGCGGCAAATTGGTATTGAGGCAAAAATTATGACAACAGACAGTAAACCATATCAAAGTTTAGCATGGTTAGGTACAGGCATTTTATTATTGGCGGCAACTATGGCAAGTTTTAATTTATATCCATACTACTCATATGCATTTGTTATTGCAAATACTATTTGGGTAGCAGTAGGTGTACTTTGGAAAGAAAGATCATTGATTATTTTAAACGCAGGCCTTACAATAATTTATATCATAGGCTTAATAGGTGATAAGTATATATGATGAAGGTCAGCAGGCCATAAACTGCAACTTAGGTATTTGTCAGCCGCAAATGACAAACAGGAGAAAAAATGAGTTACGTAGACGCTCTATGGGATAGAGACAAAGACATTATTAAAGTTGTCGAACGAAGTAAAAAAGGCGAACGTGAGTTTCGCGAGTTTCCAGCAAGATATGTATTCTATTACAAAGATCCTAAGGGTAAACACAAAAGCACCCACGGAGATACTGCATCAAGAGTAGTATGTAAAAGTTGGAAAGACTTTCTTAAAGAACAAAAAATTAACAAACATCGCGGACTATATGAAGCAGATGTAAATCCTGTATATAGATTACTTGAAGAAAACTACTTAGGTCAAGATGCTCCAAATCTTAATGTTGCATTTTTTGATATTGAAGTAGACTTTGATCCTGAAAGAGGTTATTCATCTCCAGAGGATCCATTCACCCCAATAACTGCTATCACTGTACACTTACAATGGATGGACAGTTTAATTACACTAGCACTTCCCCCTAAAACACTTACAATGGAACAGGCTAAGGAAGAGTGTAAAGATTTTGATAATACTTACTTGTTTGAAACAGAAGCAGAAATGTTAGATACATTTTTGGATCTAATACAAGATGCAGATGTTTTATCAGGTTGGAACAGTGAAGGATATGATATTCCATACACTGTTAATAGAATTACAAGAGTTCTTTCAAAAGAAGACACTAGACGTTTTTGTTTATGGGATCAATATCCTAAGAAAAGAACTTATGAGAAATATGGTCGCGAACAAGAAACTTATGATCTTGTTGGTAGACAGCATTTAGATAGTTTAGAATTATATAGAAAGTATACATATGAAGAAAGACACACTTATAGGCTCGACGCTATTGGAGAAATGGAAGTCGGCGAAAAGAAAACTGTTTATGAAGGTACACTCGATCAACTTTATAACAATGACTTCAGAACGTTCATTGAGTACAACAGACAAGACGTTGCACTACTGGACAAGTTGGACAAAAAGTTAAGATTTATTGATCTAGCAAACGAACTTGCTCATGCAAATACTGTTTTACTTCCTACTACAATGGGTGCAGTAGCAGTTACAGAACAAGCAATTATTAATGAAGCACATAGACGTGGTTTTATTGTTCCTAACAGAGTACACAGGGAACCAGGATCAAATGCGGCCGCTGGTGCTTATGTGGCATATCCTAAAAAAGGACTACATGATTGGATTGGATCAATGGACTTGAATTCACTGTATCCTAGTGTAATTAGAGCATTGAATATGGATCCAGCAACAGTAGTAGGACAACTTAGACAAAATCATACAGAAACTTACATTGACGAACAAATGCATCTTAAGAAAAAATCATTTGCGGCGGCATGGGAAGGAAAGTTTGGTAGTTTAGAATATGACTATGTAATGGAACAACGTAAAGATATTGAGATTATAATTGATTGGGAAAATGGTGAATCGGATACATTAAGTGCCGCAGAAGTGTACAAACTTATTTTTGATAGTAGTCAACCCTGGATGTTAAGTGCAAACGGAACTATTTTTACAACAGAGTATGAAGGTATTATTCCAGGACTACTAAAACGTTGGTATGCTGAACGAAAAGAAATGCAGGCTAAAAAAGGTCAGGCACAAGATGCCGGAAACAAAATTGAAACTGCATTTTGGGATAAAAGACAACTAGTTAAAAAGATTAACCTAAATAGTTTGTACGGTGCTATCTTAAATCCAGGTTGTAGATTTTTTGATCACAGAATTGGACAAAGCACAACACTAACAGGTAGACGTATTGCAAAACACATGTCTGCTAAAGTAAATGAAATTATCACAGGTGAATATGACCATGTAGGCAAAAGTATTATATATGGTGATACAGATTCTGTTTACTTTAGTGCATATACAAGTTTGCGTCCTGAAATAGAAAAAGGACAAATACCTTGGGATAAAGATAGTGTTATTACACTTTATGATCAAATCTGTGAAGAAGCAAACAAGACATTTCCGTCATTCATGGGACAAGCATTCCATTGTCCTAAGTCAAGAGGAGAAGTTATTGCGGCAGGTAGAGAAGTTGTAGGTGAAAAAGGTTTGTATATTACAAAGAAAAGATATGCAGTATTAATTTATGACTTAGAAGGATTTAGAACTGACACTGACGGCAAACCAGGTAAAGTTAAAGCAATGGGATTAGATCTTAAACGTTCTGATACTCCAGTGTTTATGCAGGACTTTTTAAGTGAAGTATTGTTAGCAGTACTAACAGGTGCTAAAGAAGAAGATGTACTAGACATGATTACAGAGTTTAGAACAAAATTTAAAGCAAGACCTGGTTGGGAAAAAGGATCGCCTAAACGTGCAAACAATGTTACAGACTATCTTGCAAGACTTAAAAAACACGGAAAGGTGAATATGCCTGGACATGTAAGAGCAAGTATTAACTGGAATTCTCTAAAAGAGATGAACAGTGACAAGTTTAGTATGCAGATTGTAGATGGTATGAAAGTTATCGTTTGCAAACTAAAATCAAATCCAATGGGATATACTTCGGTTGCGTATCCTACGGATGAACTTAGACTTCCAAAATGGTTCCAAGAACTTCCATTCGCAGATGACGAAATGGAGTCAACAATTATCGATAATAAGTTAGATAATTTGATTGGAGTACTAGATTGGGATATAAAATCAACCGAACAGAAGAATACATTCAATAATTTATTTGACTTTGAATGATTTTCTAAATATAATATAAGGAACGGAGAAAAA
>MDTG01364098.1_pt1 | contig 19801 bp, 21 predicted proteins | sample 811421 | NCBI WGS metagenome assembly MDTG01 (sample SAMN05326645, study PRJNA326480) | marine metagenome | isolation source: seawater | place: Pacific Ocean: South East | collected 2011
AAAAGCGAGCTCGCAGGCGCACGGCCTGCGCTATCCGTTTGACGAAAAGCCCGATGTCGGTGCGCCGATTGAGGTGGCTGACGGGGTGTTTTGGGCGCGCATGGACCTGCCCTACACGCTGGATCATATTAATGTTTGGTTGCTGCGCGATGGCGATGGCTGGGTGATTGTCGATACATGTGTCGATATGCAAAGCTCGCGCGCCCATTGGGAAGACCTGTTTGAAGGCTTCATGGGCGGTAAGCCAGTCAATAAGGTGATTGTCACCCATATGCATCCCGACCATGTCGGGCTGGCCGGTTGGCTGGTCAAACGCTTTGATGCCGATTTTCATATGTCGCGCACCGATTATCTGATGTGCCGTGCCATGGCGGCTGATACCGGCAAAGACGTGCCCGATGAGGGCATTCGCTTTTACCGCGCCGCCGGTTTTGACGAGCACGCTTTGGAGCGTTACCGCGCGCGCTTTGGCGGGTTCGGGCAGCATATTCATACACTGCCGCAGGCCTATAAGCGCGTCAAACAAGATGATGAGATTAAAATTGATGGGTTTGTTTGGCGTATTGAAATTGGCTCGGGCCACGCGCCGGAACATGCCTGCCTCTATTGCGAAGAAAAAGGCGTGCTGATTTCCGGTGACCAAGTCATTCCGCGCATCTCGTCAAATGTCTCGCTGTTTCCGACCGAACCGATGGGCAATCCGCTACAAGATTGGATTGATAGTTGTCACCGGATTCGCGAGGCGATACCTGATAATGTATTGGTTTGTCCGGCCCATAATGAGCCGTTTTACGGCCTGCATGCGCGCCTAAATGCCTTGATTGACGGCCATGAAAATTCTTTGGCACGCTTGAGCGAAGTGTGCGAAGAGCCGCGCCGCGCTATTGATGGCAAGGTTTTCTCGGTATTGTTCAAACGCCGTGTCGGGCGCGAAGTGTTCTTCATGGCAGCCGGTGAAAGTCTGGCCCATCTCATGTGCTTGGTGCATCGCGGTGATTTGTCGATGAATTATGACGCAGATGGCGTATGCTATTATCAGAAAGTGGCTAAAGCCTAACGTAAGGCGAGGAGACCGGCATGGCCGATGAAGTTGAAATTGCCGAAGATATTTTAAAGCTCAGCTTTGAAGAAGCGTTGGGTGAATTAGAAAGCATTGTCGACCGTTTGGAGACAGGAGATGTGGCCTTGGAAGAATCGATTGAGATTTACCGCCGCGGCAGTCAATTGCGCGCCTATTGCGATGAAAAGCTTAAATCGGCGCAAGTCAAAATCGAAAAAATAACCGGCGATGGCGGCACCGCGCCGCTGGATACTGACTAGCGCTAATGGCCGATTTTCAGACAGATCGCCGCCACGCGCTTGATCAAGTGGCGGCGTTTTTCGATACGCTATTGCAATTGCCCGACGGGCCGGAAAGCCGCCTGATTGAAGCCATGCGCTACACGACGCTGTCAGAGGGTAAAGGCTTTCGATCCTATCTTTCTTATGCGGCCGCGCAATTATTCAATGTCGATGAAGTATCGGCCATTCGCGTCGCGGCGGCGGTTGAGGCGGTGCATTGCTATTCGCTGATTCATGATGATCTACCGGCCATGGATGATGACGATATGCGACGGGGCAAAGCGAGCCTGCATGTCGCATTTGATGAAGCGACCGCCATATTGGCCGGCGACGCGCTGCTCACGTTGGCCTTTGAAATTTTGGCCGATGAAGCAACGCATCAAGAGATGAGCAAAAGACTGGAATTGGTGACAGCGCTGGCCCGCGCCGCCGGCATGCAAGGCATGGTTGGCGGACAGATGATTGATTTGCAATCGCCGCAGCTTGATTTGGACGCCGGTGGTCTGACCCGTTTACAAAAAATGAAAACCGGCGCGCTTATCGGTTTTGCTCTCGAGGCGGGGGCTATTTTGGGCGGTGCTGACGAGGCGCATCGCCACGCGCTGACGGGTTATGCGCATGATGTCGGGCTGGCCTTTCAAATTGCCGATGATGTGCTCGACGTCGATGCCAAGAGCGCCGATTTGGGCAAAACGGCAGGCAAAGATGCGGCCGACGGCAAAGTGACTTTTGCCTCGCTTTTGGGCACGGAGCGCGCGCGCGACCAGGCCGGATTGCTGGTCGAACAAGCGATTAACCATTTGGCACTTTTCGGTGATGATGCCAATGGGCTGCGACAAGCTGCCGAGTTTGTGATTAAACGCCATAGCTGATAATAAACGGCAGCAAAGGAGCCTTCATGGCTGAGAAAGAAACATTGCTTTTGGATTGCATTAAGCGCCCGGCTGACTTGCGTCAGCTGGTTAAGGGAGATTTACCTCAACTGGCAGCAGAATTGCGCGCTGAAATGATTGACGCTGTATCGGTAACGGGCGGCCATTTGGGCGCCGGCCTTGGCGTGGTCGAACTGACCGTGGCGCTGCATTATGTCTTCGATACGCCGGATGACCGGCTGATTTGGGATGTCGGCCATCAGGCCTATCCGCATAAAATTCTAACTGAAAGGCGCGACCGCATTCGCAGCTTACGGCAGGGGGGTGGTCTGTCGGGCTTCACCAAACGGGCTGAAAGCATTTATGACCCGTTTGGCGCAGGCCATAGCTCAACCTCGATTTCGGCTGGGCTGGGCATGGCGGCAGCGCGCGATTTGGCGGGCAAAGACAATAATGTTGTCGCGGTCATCGGCGATGGCGCGATGAGCGCCGGCATGGCTTTTGAAGCGATGAACAATGCCGGTGCTATGGATAGCCGCATGGTGGTAATCTTGAATGATAATGATATGTCGATTGCGCCGCCCGTCGGCGCTATGAGCGCCTATTTGGCGCGCATTTTGTCAGGCAAAACCTATCGTTCGTTCCGCCGCCTGCTGAAAGATTTGAGCCGCCATTTGCCCGAAAGCCTGCAAGAAAAGGCGCGGCAAATGGAAGAATATACGCGCGGCTTTATGACCGGCGGCACGCTGTTTGAGGAAATGGGCTTTTATTATGTCGGGCCGATTGATGGGCATAATATCGACCATTTACTGCCGGTTTTGGAAAACGTCAAAAAAATGCAAAACGGCCCCATAATGGTGCATGTGGTGACCAAAAAAGGGCATGGCTATGCACCTGCCGAAGCGTCTAATGATAAATATCACGGTGTGTCGAAATTTAATGTCGTGACCGGCGAGCAAGTAAAGGCCAAACCTTCTGCGCCGAGTTATACCGGTGTATTTGCCGAGGCGCTGATGGATGAAGCGGCGCGTGACGATAAGATTGTCGCCATTACCGCTGCCATGCCGTCGGGCACGGGGCTGGATAAATTTGCCCAAAAATATCCTGAACGTTGTTTTGATGTCGGTATTGCCGAACAGCATGCCGTGACTTTTGCGGCCGGTTTGGCCAGCGAGGGCTTCAAACCTTTTGCCGCTATTTACTCAACTTTTTTGCAACGCGCTTATGACCAAGTGGTGCACGATGTTGCCGTGCAAAATTTGCCGGTGCGCTTTGCCATTGATCGCGCCGGTCTGGTCGGCGCTGATGGCCCAACCCATGCCGGTTCTTTTGACAATGCCTATCTTGGCACATTGCCCAATATGGTGATGATGGCGGCGGCTGATGAGGCCGAGTTGAAGCATATGGTGGCGACACAAGTCGCCTTTGACGAACACCCCAGCGCTTTGCGCTATCCGCGCGGCGAAGGTGTCGGCGTTGAATTGCCGACACATGGCCATGTGCTGGAAATCGGCAAAGGCCGCATCATTCGCGAAGGGGGTCGGATTTGCCTGCTCAGCTACGGCACACGGCTGGAACAAGCGCAATTAGCGGCGGACCATTTGGACGCGCAAGGCTTCCGCACCAGCGTCGTCGATGCGCGTTTTATGAAGCCGCTTGATGAAGCGCTGATTTTGCGATTGGCGCGCGAGCATGAAATTTTGTTGACTTTGGAAGAAGGCGCGATTGGCGGCTTTGGCAGCCATGTCATGCATATGCTGTCCGAAAACGGGCACTTGGAACGCGGTTTGAAATTCCGCTCTTTGGTGCTGCCCGATAGTTATATTGACCAAGACCAGCCCGATGCCATGTATGATGCGGCGGGGCTGAATGCCGCGCAAATTATCGAAACCGTGGGCGGCCTATTGGGGGCTGATGGCGCGCAGATTGAGATTGTCACGCCAAAGGCCGGTGCCTGAGCGTGGGTAAAACCCGCCTCGACCAACAACTTGTCAGCCTTTCTCTATTTGAAAGCCGCGCCCGTGCTGCCGCCGCCATTAAGGCTGGGCACGTGAAGGTCAATGGCATCACCGCCGAAAAAGCGTCCATGTCCGTATCGGCCAATGATGTGATTGAGGCTGAAGCGGCGCACGATTTTTTCTCGCGCGGGGCGCTGAAATTACAAAAGGGACTGGCGCATTTCGGCTATGCGGCGCGCAATGGCGTGTTTGCTGATATTGGTGCCTCAACCGGTGGCTTTACCGATGTGCTCTTGCGACAAGGCGCGGCTTTTGTCTATGCGGTTGATGTCGGGCAGGACCAATTGCATGAAAATCTGCGCAGCGATGCGCGGGTTGAGAATATGGCCGGTATTAATGCACGTCATCTCAGCGCTGCCGATTTTGACCGCATGCTTGATGGTCTGGTCTGCGACGTCAGCTTTATAAGCCAGACAAAAGCACTGGCCATGCTAGTACCTTCGCTGCCGGAAAAGGTTTGGGCGATTGCGCTCATCAAACCACAATTTGAATTGGACAAAGCGGCGCTCGGCAAAAACGGCGTGGTGACCGATGCCGATCTGCGCCTTGTCGTTTGCGATAATATTAGCCGTTGGTGGCAATCACATGGCTGGCAGGTTGACGATATTATCGAAAGCCCAATTACCGGCCCGCAAGGTAATGTCGAATATCTCATCGGTGTGCGCAAAGGCGCATGAACAAGCCCGCCGCATCTAAAGATGAGACGGGCTCCTCCAAATGGTTTTAAGGCTTAGCCTTCCATAGCGGCATCCCAAGCGCCTTGTGCGGCAAGGCCGTTCATTTTGGCGCGATGGGCAAATGCGGCTTGCGCATCAGCCACATTTCCCGCTTGGCCGAGCCAGGTTTTGAGCGGCGCGGTTTGCAGGGCGCGGCCATAAGAAAAACTCAGTTTCCAGGGTAGCCCGCCGATTTTATTCATTGCATCAAGGTGCGCCGTGGCATCCACATCTGACTGACCGCCCGACAAAAAGACAATGCCCGGCACCGCCTTGGGGACGCATTTTTCAAAGCAATCAAGGGTCATTTCAGCCACTTTTTGCACCCCTGCCTGTTCGGCATGGTCGGTGCCCGACACCACCATATTGGGTTTCAAAATTGTGCCCTCAAGATGCACGCCTTGTTCGGCCAATTGGGCGTAAAGCTGTGTCAAGGCCGCGCTGGTCACTTCATAGCAGCGCTCCACCGAATGGGTGCCGTCCATAATGACTTCCGGCTCGACAATCGGCACAATCTCGGCTTCCTGACACAAGCTCGCATAGCGCGCCAAGGCATGGGTGTTTGCGGTGAGACAAGCGGCCGACGGAATGCCGTCAGCAATATTGATGACGGCGCGCCATTTGGCGAATTTTGCGCCCAGTCCGTGATAGTCGGCCAAGCGCTCCCGCAAACCGTCCAGTCCTTCCGTCACCATTTCGCCCGCATGACCAGCCAAATCTTTCGCTCCGCCATCAACCTTAATGCCGGGCAGTGAACCGGCATCGGCAATCAATTGCGTCAAAGGGGTGCCGTCAGCGGCTTTTTGGCGAATAGTTTCATCGAATAAAATCACGCCGGAAATATGGGCGCGCATTGCTTCTTCTGTGCGAAACAGTATTTCGCGATAATCGCGGCGGCTGTCCTCGGTCGATTCCACATTAATGCTGTCAAAGCGTTTTTTAATCGTGCCGGTGCTCTCATCGGCTGCCAAAATGCCTTTGCCATCGGCCACCATAGCCTCGGCAATGGCCTCAAGAGCTTGCTTATTCATCTCTTTCTCTCCCGTTCAGTGATGCGAGAGGGCGGTAACGCCCGGCAGGTCTTTACCTTCCAGCCATTCCAAAAATGCCCCGCCGGCGGTCGAGACATAAGAAAAATCTTTTCCCGCCCCCGCATGGTTCAGCGCCGCCACCGTATCCCCACCTCCGGCAATGGAGGTCAGCTGGCCCTTGCGGGTCAGGTTTGCGGCATATTGAGCAGCGTGATTGGTCGCCGCGTCAAAAGGTTCAATCTCAAACGCCCCCAATGGGCCGTTCCAAATCAGTGTAGCCGCCTTGTCAAAGGAAGCGCAAATATCGCGGACCGCTTCTGGGCCTGCGTCGAGTATCATTTTGTCCTCGGGAACGGCTTGCGCGGCGCAGATGTCGCCACTTTGTCCGGCGGCAAATTCTGCTGCGACAACCGCATCGCGAGGTAGTAATATGGCGCAGCCTTGTTTTTCCGCCTCGGCCATAATAGTGCGCGCCGTCTCCAGCATGGTATCTTCGCATAAAGAGGTGCCAATATTATGACCTTGCGCTGCCAAAAACGTATTGGCCATGCCGCCGCCAATCACCAGAATATCGGTTTTGGCAGATAAATTGCCCAGCAAATCGAGCTTGGTTGAAATTTTCGCGCCACCGACCACGGCCACAAGCGGCCTTTTCGGGTCGCCTAAAGCGGCGTTGAGTGCGTCCAATTCGGCCTGCATGGCGCGCCCGCAATAGGTCGGCAAATATTTGGCAATGCCATGCGTTGACGCATGCGCCCGATGGGCGGCGGAAAACGCGTCATTGACATAAACGTCTGCCGGTGCCGCCAGCGCCGCCGCGAAATCGGCATCATCGGCTTCTTCACCGGCGTGAAAACGGGTGTTTTCCAGGACACAAATGCCGCCCTCGGGCAAAGACGTTAAAGCCTCCTGCGCCGCATCACCAATGCAGTCTTCGGCGAAAGTCACTTTTTGGCCAAGCAAATCACCAAGCGCCACGGCAATCGGGGCGAGGCTCATCTCGGCCACGCGCTGGCCTTTCGGGCGTCCGAAATGCGACAGCACGCCAATTCGAAAACCGTTTTGCGACAGTTTTTTGAGGCTCGGCAAAAGCCTTTCCAGTCGCGTAGCGTCGCGCACCGCACCACTGTCATCAAGCGGCACATTCAAATCGGCACGAATAAGAGCAATACCGCCTGCGGCCACGTCATCGGCCAGTGTGTCGAGTGTTTTGAAACTGCTCATTTGCCGAGCAGTTTATAGCTTACCCATTGCGACAGCGGTGTCGCTCATGCGATTGGCAAAGCCCCATTCATTGTCATACCAGCTCAAAACGCGCACCAGCTTGCCGTCGACAATCTGCGTCTGTGTCAGGTCAAAAGTCGAGCTATTCGGATTGTGATTGAAATCAATGGACACAAGCGGCTCGTCGCATACGCCCAGCACACCTTTCAGCGGCCCATTGGCGGCTTTTACAATGGCATTGTTAATCTGCTCGACCGTGGTTTTCTTCTTGGCTTCAAACACCAAATCAATCATTGAGACATTGGGGGTCGGCACACGCACTGCCGTTCCGTCCAGCTTACCCGCCAATTCCGGCAGCACCAAGCCGACCGCTTTGGCTGCGCCGGTTGATGTCGGTATCATGGATAAGGAAGCGGCGCGGGCGCGGCGCAGGTCAGAATGCAGCGTATCGACTGTGCGCTGGTCACCGGTAAAAGCATGCACAGTGGTCATATAGCCGCGTGCAATGCCGCAGGTTTTGTTCAGCACTTGCGCCACTGGCGCGAGACAGTTTGTCGTGCAAGACGCGTTGGAAACGATTTTATGGCTTTTGCGCAATTTCTTGTGATTCACGCCATAAACAACCGTCAAATCTGCCCCCGATGCAGGTGCCGAAACCAATACGCGCTTGGCACCGGCGGTCAAATGCTTGCCGGCATCTTCTTGGCTGGTGAACAGGCCGGTGCATTCCAGCGCAATATCAACGCCCATTTTTTCCCACGGCAAATTGGCCGGATCGCGCTCGGCAATCACCTTTATCGACTTGCCGCCGACATTAATACCGGTTTTGGTAGTACGCACTTTGGCCGGTAATTGGCCGTGCACACTGTCATATTGCAGCATATGCGCATTGGCGTCGACGCTGCCCAAATCATTAATGGCGACAATATTTACGTCCTTGCGTCCGCTTTCAATAATACCTCGCAGCACCAAGCGCCCAATGCGTCCGAAACCGTTAATTGCCACATTTACTGCCATTTTTGTCTCCCGTTAAAAATCTACAGCGCGCTGCGTGCGGCTGCCGCAATTGCGTCTGCGGTAATGCCGAAATGTTGAAATAGCTGTCCAGCCGGTGCACTGGCCCCGAAACCGTCCATGCCGATGAAAATATCTTGTGGTCGCAAATAGCGATCCCAGCTTTGCCGCACGGCCGCCTCAACGGCAATTCGCAGCGGCGTGTCGCCCAGAATATCGGCCTGCGTGGCCGGATTTTGTTGCTCAAACAATTCCATGCAAGGCACGGAAACAACGCGCGCGCCAATACCGTCTTCTTTCAATACGGCACGCGCTTCCATGGCGATTGAAATTTCCGAGCCTGAAGCCAAAATGGTGATTTGCGGATCGTTGCCACCGGCGGCCAATTCATAAGCACCATGGGCGCAGCCATTACGCTCTTCATAACCGCGCACAGGAGGTAGACCTTGTCGCGTCAGCGCCAAAATACTCGGCGCGGAGTCCAGCTTCAAGGCCAATTGCCAACATTCCAAAGTTTCAATGGCATCGGCCGGGCGGAAAACAAATGTATTGGGCATGGCGCGCAAGGCGGCCAAGTGCTCAACCGGTTGGTGCGTAGGGCCGTCTTCACCCAACCCGATAGAGTCATGCGTCAGCACATGAATGGTGCGCTGCTTCATCAGCGCCGACAACCGAATGGCAGGACGCGAATAATCCGAAAAAACGAGGAAAGTTCCGGAATAAGGAATAAAGCCACCATGCAATGCCATGCCGTTCATGGCGGCAGCCATACCATGCTCGCGAATACCCCAATGGATAAATTGACCGGCCATATTATCGGCCGAGACTGGCTCTTGTTCCGGTGTCTTGGTGTTGTTGGAACCGGTCAAATCGGCCGAGCCGCCGATCATTTCCGGCACTTGCGGCACGATCGCTTTTAATGCTTCTTCAGACGCTTTGCGCGTTGCCCAACCTGGTTTTTCGTCGGCCAATTGCTTTTTGAAAGCGTCGACGGCGGTGTCGAGGCCTTGCGGCAAATCGCCGGCGACGGTGCGCTCAAAACGGTTTTTGGTTTCCGCGGATTGCGCCGCCAAACGCTCTTCCCATGCTTTGCGGGTTGAGGCATGAGTGCGCCCGGCCATGCGCCAATTATCAAGCAAATCGCAGGGAATCTCATAGGGCTCAGAGGTCCAACCCAAGCTTTCGCGGGTCAAGGCAACCTCGTCATCACCCAAAGGTGCGCCATGCACGCCGCTTGTGCCTTGCTTGTTGGGGCTGCCATAGCCAATAGTGGTTTTGCAGGCAATCAGGCTTGGTTTGTCGCTTTGGCGGGCATCGCTAATGGCTTTTTCAATCGCCGCATGGTCATGCCCATCAATGCGCACCGCATCCCAGCCTGCCGCCCCAAAGCGGCCTAGCGCGTCGCCCGACTCGGCCAAGTCGAGCGGTCCATCAATCGAGATATCATTATCGTCATAAAGTACAATTAGGCGTGACAATTTCAAATGACCGGCAATGGAAATCGCCTCATGGCTGATGCCTTCCATCAAATCGCCGTCTGATGCCAAGACATAAGTAAAATGGTCGACCAGTTCGTCGCCGAAGCGCGCATTCATCATGCGCTCAGCCAAAGCCATCCCGACTGCGGAAGAAATGCCTTGCCCAAGCGGGCCGGTGGTGGTCTCAATGCCTGCCGCATGGCCATATTCGGGATGGCCGGCTGTGCGCGCGCCAAGCTGACGAAAATTCTTTATCTCTTCCAACGTCATATCGGCAAAACCGACAAGATAATGCAGCGCATATTGCAGCATGGAACCGTGACCGGCCGATAGTACAAAGCGGTCACGATCGGGCCATTCCGGCGCTAGCGGGTCGATTTTCAAAAATTTCGTGTAGAGAACCGTGGCAATATCAGCAGCCCCCATCGGTAATCCCGGATGGCCTGAATTGGCCGCTTGCACCGCGTCCATAGACAAAACACGAATGGCATTGGCCATTTGTTGAAGGGGCATAGTGCCAGTTTCGGAAGGTGTGCTCGCTGCAGCGTCAGACATTGAAATTCCCTTTTGCTTGTCGGTCCGGCATAAGCCGACAAGGCCGTCTCAATTTGAGCGCACAATGCCCCTGCGACCTGTTAGAGTCAATGCCAGATTCGCATGGTTGAGTCCCGAAATTAACAGATTTTGTTGACGTGAAAACGGGGGCAATTTTATGCTATGGTAAGAGGTGTCTGATGCAGAAAATACAACCCGCTCTGGAACGATTGCTCAATGCGGTCGATAAGCTGTCTGCCGAGCATGCGCGTTTGAGCGAAGCCGGTGAGGATATGCTGGGTAAATTGGCAGCCCTTGACGCGATGGAAGTGGAAGCAGCGCATTTGCGCAGCGAAGTGTCGAGTTTGAAAAAACAAAATCAAAATTTGGAAAGTGCACAAAAACGCGCAGCGACACAGGTCGAAAAAGCGATGCGGCAAATTGATGATGTGCTGGGAGAGGTGTAAATGGCCGAAATAACCGTATCCGTCAATTCACGGCCGTTTCAAGTCGTATGTCGCGATGGCGAGGAGGCGCAAGTAGTGCAGCTGGCCGAAGATTTGGCAGCGCGCGTGGCCGCCATTAAAAAAGGCAATGAAAAAGCAGGTGACAGCCATTTGCTGGTCTTGGCCGGTTTGGTGCTAAGCAATGACGTGCGCGATTTGAAGCGCGAATTACAGGCGCTGCGCGAAGAAATGACCGAGGCCGGTCGCTCGCGCGAGGCGCTCTCCGATCGCGTCAATGAGATTGAAGAGGTTTTGTCGGAGGCGCTTAATGCGGCGGCCAAAAAAATTGAGGCAACTTTGCCGCCGGAGCCTGACCCAACTGCGGAAACCAATGCGTGAGTGGGGTGACATTATTCATCTTTGACGGCTATAAGGCGTTTAGGAACTGCCCGATGCGAAGACTGCTCTAAACGCTCGGGGCCTTACGGTCCTTTAGGGAACTGTCACTGAGGCGGGTTGCGGCCTGCTCCATACGGTACCCACCTACTTTTGTAGGTCTCCGAGGATCCGGCAGGAAACGGTTGTGGCGGTTCCACCTTTTACGAGTGATGAATGGACGAAAAAAATAACATGCGGCAATCCTTGCTGACGGCGCGGCGCGCCTATGCCGATGCGCATGGCGCTGAGGCAGCAGCGTTAAACGACCACGCAGAAAAATTTAGTGGACAGCATATTGCCGCTTATTTGCCGATGGGCAGCGAGATTGACCCGCGCCCGCTGATGCAAACTTTACGTCAACAGGGCAGTGGCATTTGTTTGCCAGTCTGTATCGATGAAGAGGCTGCAATGATATTTCGCCAGTATCGCGAAGGTGATCCCCTTTTGCCCGACGAAATGGGCATTGCGGCGCCGCGCGCCACGGCGCAGCAAGTCACGCCCGATATTGTTTTACTGCCGCTTTTGGCGTTTGACGGCATTGGCCATCGGCTCGGACGCGGCGGTGGGTTTTACGACCGCACATTGGCCAAATTGCGCGCCGGCACTGACTGCCGCTTTATCGGTCTGGCATTTGATATGCAAATGGTTGACAAATGCCCTGTCGCGCCGCATGACGAAGTCTTGCACAGCGTCGCAACGCCGACGCAATGGCATGATTTTGACGGGAAATAGCTAATGCGATTGTTGTTTTTGGGAGATGTTGTCGGTCGCGGTGCGCGTGAGGCAGTGGTGCGGCAAGTGCCGATGATGCGCACCCAATATGAGCTCGATTTCGTCGTCGTCAACGGCGAGAATGCGGCCGGTGGCTTTGGCATTACGCCTGATATCACGCAAGGTTTTCTAGATGCCGGTGTCGATGTTGTCTCAACCGGCAATCATGTTTGGGACCAACAAGATATTCGCAGCTTTATCGCTGACGAGCCGCGGCTTTTGCGACCCGCCAATTTTCCACCCGACACGCCGGGTAAGGGTGTTGGCCTGTATGAGGTCGGTGATAAGCGCGTTCTGGTGATTAATCTGATGGGTCAGCTTTTTATGGAATCGCTTGATGATCCGTTTGCGGCGGTGGAACGCGAATTGACAGCCTGCCCGTTGGGCGAAGCAGCCGATGCGATTATTGTTGATATGCATTGCGAGGCGACCTCGGAAAAAATGGCTATGGGACATTTTTGTGATGGCCGCGCTACCCTGGTGGTTGGCACGCATACCCATGTGCCGACGGCCGATGCGCAGATTTTACCCCATGGCACGGCCTATCAGACCGATGCTGGCATGTGCGGTGATTATGACAGTGTCATCGGCATGGAAAAGGAAGAGCCGGTTAATCGTTTTGTCACCAAATTGCGCGGCGGTCGTTTCGGGGCGGCACAAGGCACGCCGACTCTATGCGGGGTAATGGTGGAAAGCGATGACAAGACCGGCAAAGCCACTGCTATTCACCCGATACGTGCCGGGGGCAGGCTTTCCTCGGCTGCACCAAACCTGTAATCTAATCACCAAACAACCAGCGGAGGGTGCCATGGCAGGCCATTCCAAATTCAAAAATATTCAGCACCGCAAAGGTGCGCAGGATAAAAAGCGCGCCAAGATTTTTGCCCGCCTGGCCAAGGAAATCATGGTGGCGGCAAAAATGGGGCTGCCAGACCCCGATGCAAATCCGCGTCTGCGCACGGCGATTTTGGCGGCACGCGCACAAAATATGCCGAAAGACAATATTGAGCGCGCCATCAAAAAAAGCTCCGATGATGGCGGCACGGTTTATGAAGAAGTGCGCTATGAGGGCTTCGGTCCTGCCGGTATCGGCATTATTGTCGAGACATTGACCGATAATCGCAATCGCACGGCGGCGGAAGTGCGCTCTACTTTTTCCAAAAATGGCGGCAATCTTGGCGAGACGGGTTCCGTGTCTTTCATGTTTGACCGCGTCGGCGCGATCGAGTTTGATGCCGAGCGTGCGGATGCGGAAACCGTGTTTGAAGCAGCGATTGAGGCTGGTGCGGAAGATGTGGATAGTTCTGATGAGGGGCATGAAATTATTTGTGTCGTCGAGGAATTGCATAATCTTGTCAATGCGTTGCAAAACAGTCTGGGCGAGCCGCGTGCGGCTGATATTATTTGGCGCGCCCAAAATAATATTGCCGTAGAGGGCGAAGCAGCCGAAAAAGTAGTAAAGCTGGTCGAAGCGCTGGACGATGTAGATGATGTCCAGAATGTCTATGCCAATTTCGACATTTCGAAAGAGGTGCTGCAACAACTTTCGGCCTGAGGCAGAAAGGAAAGCATGTGAGCGCTGCAAAGAGACGCCTTATCGGATTGGACCCGGGTCTTCGGTTCACCGGTTGGGGTATTGTCGATATGCAGGGAAGCAAGCTGACCCATATCGGCAACGGCGCGGTGCGTTCCGATGCTTCTCTATCTCTTGCTGAACGGCTTTTGCAATTAGATGAAGGCTTGGAGGAAGTGGTGCGGCGTTATGCGCCTAACCATGCCGCCGTCGAACAAACATTTGTCAATCGTGACGGGGCCGCGACTTTGAAGCTTGGACAGGCGCGCGCTGTTTGTCTGTTAGTGCCGGCGCGGCGGCAAATCAATGTCAGCGAATATGCGCCCAATTTCATCAAGCGCAGCGTCACCGGGTCGGGTCATGCCGACAAACGTCAGATAAAAACCATGGTGCAAATGATGTTGCCGCAGGCCGAGATTGCGAATGAGCATGCGGCTGACGCGCTGGCTGTCGCCATTACGCTGGCCCATGCCGGTGACTTTGGCGGCAAAATGAAAGCGGCGACTGAGCGCGCCGAAACAAAAAGAGCGGTCATATGATTGGCCGTTTGCGCGGGCGCGTTGACGGGCGCGGCGATGGCTGGGTGCTGATTGATGTCGGCGGCGTCGGCTATATGGTCGAAGGCTCGGCGCGCATGTTGGATGATTTGCCGAGCGATGGCGAAGCGGTTTCGCTGGCCATTGAAACCTATGTGCGCGAAGACCAATTGCGCCTGTTCGGCTTTGCCAGTGAGGAAGACAGAAGCTGGTTTCGTCTGCTGATGGGTGTGCAAGGGGTTGGTGCGAAAGTCGCTTTAGCCATTCAGGGCGTATTGTCGGCTGATGATTTAACGCAAGCTGTCGCGGCTGAAGATAAGGCCATGGTGGCGCGCGCGCCCGGTGTCGGGCCGAAAGTAGCGCAACGCATCGTGCAGGAATTGAAAGATAAAATTCCTGAAGCACAATTTCTCGCTGCCGCCGGTCATGCGGTTGCCAGCGAGAGCGGCAAAGTTTTGGAAGAGGCGTTATCGGCCCTGACCAATCTCGGCTATCAGCGTGTGCAAGCCAATCAGGCGCTGATGGCGGCGTGCGGCAAGCTTGGCGATGATGCAAGCTCGATTGAAGCACTGATCAAACAAGCCTTGAAAGAGATGGTGTGATGAGCGAGCGATTGATTGACCAAAATGTGCAATCGGAAGATGCCGATGCCGCCATGCGTCCGAAAACGCTGGAAGATTTTGTCGGCCAGCAAAAGGGTCGCGAGAATCTCGCTGTATTTATCAAAGCAGCGAAAAAGCGCGGTGATGCGCTCGACCATGTTTTGCTGGCCGGACCGCCGGGGCTCGGCAAAACCACATTGGCGCAAATTGTGGCCCGCGAATTGGGCACAGGTTTCCGCTCGACCTCAGGACCCGTAATTACCAAAGCCGGTGATTTGGCGGCGCTTTTGACCAATCTTGAACCGCATGATGTGTTGTTTATTGATGAGATTCACCGATTAAGTCCGGCGGTTGAAGAAGTGCTTTATCCGGCGATGGAAGATTTTGAGCTGGATTTGATCATTGGCGATGGCCCTGCGGCGCGCTCGGTAAAAATCGACTTACCACCTTTTACCCTAGTCGGCGCGACCACGCGTTCCGGTCTGCTGACAACCCCCTTGCGTGATCGTTTCGGTATTCCGATTTATCTCGGCTTTTATACGCATGAGGAATTAGAGTTTATTATTCGCCGCAATGCGGCACTGATGGGGTTGGAAATGAGCGACGATGGGGCCCAGGAAATTGCCTCGCGGGCACGCGGCACACCGCGTATTGCCGTTCGTTTGCTGCGTCGTGTGCGCGATTTTGCCAATGTCGAGGGGGCTGACTGCATTACCGCTAAGCTGGCCGATGGGGCATTGCAGCGTTTGGAAGTCGATAAACGCGGTCTTGATGGTCTCGACCGGCGCTATTTGACGGTGGTGGCTGAGAAATTTATCGGCGGGCCGGTTGGTATAGAAACATTGGCCGCCGCTTTGGGTGAGCCACGTGATGCGCTGGAAGATATTGTCGAGCCGTTTCTCATTCAATTGGGTTTTGTAAATCGAACACCGCGCGGACGCATGTTAATGCCGGCGGCTTTTGAACATTTGGGTCTCGATGTGCCGAAAACGGCGCGCCAGGCGGAAGCTGACTTGTTTGAAGAATGATCCTTCAGCGGACTATTTTTTAGCGCAGAGTGCGGTGTAAATATTTGCCCAGTCTTCCATATTCTCACGGTTAAACTCGACCTGTTTGGCGGCATATTCCATACGGTCCTGCGGCAAGCTTGGCAGAGGCAGCGGCAGGGCGTTATCGACGGTTTTATAGAGGTTTGAGGTAAACGCCTTAAACAGCTTTACACCGGTATTGTTGAATCGGTTTTTGCGAATAAAGCGCTTATTGGCTTTAAACAATTCCCAGCTTTGCGAAATTTCTTGCGTCGCCTGCCAGCATATTTGCGCTTCTGGAATCTCTTTAAAACGGCGGCGCGCTTTGCCGACAGCTTTTTCATATTCGTCTTCGCCGATCAATCCGCCGCTTGCAACACCGGCCGTCTTGCTAACCTTTTTGCCGGTTTCGGAGGCCGTGGAAACGACTTTATCTCTTGTGCTCGAAAACCTGTCGGAAATGGACGAACAACCGGCCACTCCGGTTAAGGCAACGGCAATTATCACAAGACGAATTCTATTCATAACGCAAATTCCATGATTTTAATTTGGCAAAGGCTAGCATAAAGCTGTCAAAAGAAAACACACGAATCGCGGTTTCATGCATTTATAGTGGCATCTAATGATTTCAGATTTTTGACATTAACGAGAGCGTGGACACAACTTATGGACATAAAACAAACACGCGGCGCAGTTGAAAAAGATACAAAAGGCACACGCCATGTGCTGCATGTGCCAGTTTACTATGAAGATACTGATTTTTCGGGTTTCGTTTACCATTCCAATTATCTGAAATTTGCCGAGCGTGGGCGTTCAAATTTCATTAATCTGATTGGTGTAACCCATCAGCAATTGCTTGCATTTGAGCCGCAGCTAGCCTTTGTTGTCGGACATATGGAAATGGATTTTCTGAGCCCAGGGCGCGTCGAAGATATGTTGTTGGTCGAAACCGTTTTCACAGAATGTCGAGGCGCGCGGCTGACGGCCGAGCAACGCATTTCGCGTAATGGGGAAACCCTGTGGCAAGCCCATGTGCTGGCGGCCGTGGTGGATTTGCAGGGCCGCCCACGACGTATGCCGAAAGACATAGCGGCACAAATCACCCCATATCTGGGCGCGTCTTTTCTGGCCGATAAGGCTAGAAAGTGACAAAGTTTGGTCACATTTGCGCCATAGAAATATACAAACAGTGAGAGCTTTTCATGGATACTGTAACCATTGAACAGGCAGCGCAGCTTGCCACCACCGATTTTTCGCTTTGGGCCTTGTTCATACGCGCCGATATTGTCGTAAAGCTGATAATGATTGGCTTAATGGTGGCTTCGGTTTTAAGTTGGTCAATCATCATAGAAAAAATCATGACCTATCGCCGTGTGCGGCAGCAGGCTGAGGAGTTTGAGGCGCTGTTTTGGTCGGGCGAGACCTTGCAAAATATTTATCGCCAGCTGGCCTCGGGCGAAACCAGCCCCTCCGTGCGTGTTTTCAATGCGGCCATGCGCGAATGGGTGCGCCATGACGGCAATCGACGAAAAACCGATGCGTCAGCGATAATTCCATCCATTGAGCGTGCGCTGACCAATGCCGTGGCGCGCGAGATGGAGGCCTTGGAAAACCGCCTCCTTTTCTTGGCAACGGTCGGTGCGGTCGCCCCCTTTGTCGGTCTGTTCGGCACGGTTTGGGGCATTATGAACAGTTTTCAGGCGATCGCCATGAGTCGTGATACCAATCTGGCTGTCGTTGCGCCTGGTATTGCCGAAGCCTTATTTGCGACCGGTCTGGGGCTGTTGGCCGCCATTCCTGCGGTTGTTGCCTATAATGCGTGCGCCGCTTCAGTGCAGCGTTTTGCCTCGCGGCTTGACCATTTTGCCGATGATTTCGTCAGTCTGATGGTACGCCAAAGCAGTGCGCAAGCCAAAGGCTGAGCGGTTTGGCTTTCTTTTCACCCCCCTCAAACGCGTCGCGTCGCCGTCGCCATTATCAACCCATGTCGGAGATTAATGTTACGCCGATGGTGGATGTGATGCTGGTTTTGCTCATTGTTTTCATGGTGGCCGCGCCGCTTTTGACGGTCGGTGTGCCGGTCAATTTGCCGAAGACGGGCGCGCAAGCGTTGCGCGGTGACGAAGAACCGCTCACCATTTCCATCAATGCGCAAGGACAAATTTTTTTGCAGGATACGCAAATTCAAAAAACCATGTTGGTGCCGCGCCTGAGAGCAATCGCTGGGCAAGGCTATGAACAACGGATTTATGTGCGCGGCGACAAAACTGTCAATTACGGACTGGTCGCCAATGTGGTTTCGGAAATTAGCGCTGCCGGGTTTGGCCGCGTGGCACTGGTGACGGAAAAAGCGAGGCAGGAAAAATAATGGGCGTGCCGCATAATTTTTTGGCCTCGCTGGGGTTGCATGCCGGATTGATTTTCCTCATCGGCTTTTGGACGCCAATGCTCGATAGGGCGCGCATGAACGATCAAAGTTTGCCGATTGAGATTATCACCATTGACCAATTTACCCGCTTGGTGGAAGAGACCGCCATGCCAGATATGGCCGAGGCACGCCAAGAGCCAACCGCGCATGAACAAACCAGCACCGCACCCAATGTGCAATCCGATGCCATGCCCCTGCCTGATGCATCCGAAAAATCCGCTGAAGCGACCGCACCGACGCAGGAAGTCGCGCCTCCGGAGCCGCGCTTTCGCGTTGAAACACCTGTGCCTTTGGCGCGTCCCGTGCGCCGACTAAAGCCGCTTTTGGATATTGGCCGTGTGCAGGCCTTGCTCAATAAAACACCCGATAAGAAAACCGCCAATAGCGGCCCGACCCAAGCCAATAATGGTTTGAGCACCTCGAAGCGACTGACGATGAACGAGGTCGATGCCTTTCGTGCGCAAATGCGGCGCTGCTGGTCACCGCCAGCCGGTGCCAAACAGGCCGAAAATTTGGTTGTGCGGGTTCGTCTTTCCTTGACGCCTGCCGGGCGAATATCGGCCGGGCCGGTGGTGGTCAATCGTAGCCTTTTGGGTGACCCGTTTTTCCGCGCCGCAGCCGAAAGTGTTTTGCGCGCTATTCGCCGCTGCCAACCATTTTCCATGCCGTCGGAAAAATATGCCAGCTGGCGTAACATTGAGCTAACATTCGACCCCCGAAAAATGCTGGGCGGGTAAATAGAGCAAAGGTCCTTTAGGAGACAGCCATGAATTTACAATTTTCCATATCGCGTCGGCGTCGACTGCTGAGCGCAATGGCGGCTTTTATATTTGTGCCGAGTGTGGCGCTGGCGGCGCTGAAGATTGATATTACGCAGGGCAATGTTGAGCCTTTGCCGATTGCTGTTTTGGATTTCGCCGGTGACGGCACTGTCGGGCAGGATTTGGCGAACGTGATTACGGCTGACCTTGAACGTTCCGGCCTGTTTCGACCGGTTGACCGCGAGGCTTTTATTGAGCGCAATATCGGCGTCAATGTTCGGCCGCGTTTCGGCGATTGGCGCGTAATTAATGCGCTGGCTTTGGTAACGGGTCGGGCCGTGCAGCACAGTGATGGCCGCTTGCTAGTGGAATTTCGCTTGTGGGATGTGGTGGCTGAAGAACAAATGGCCGGTTTGCAATTTTTCACCACGCCGGAAAATTGGCGTCGCATCGGGCATTTGGTTGCGGATGCGATTTATGAACGCCTGACCGGTGAGACCGGCTATTTCGATACGCGCATTGTGTATGTCTCGGAATCGGGCGCGAAAAACAATCGCGTCAAAAAACTGGCCATTATGGACCAAGACGGTTTCGCGCAAAGTGAGCTGACGCGCGGCAATGCGCTGGCACTGACCCCGCGCTTCAGCCCGACGGCGCAGGAAATCACTTATCTTTCTTATTATCGCAATAAGCCGCGCGTCTATTTGCTTAATATTGAGACGGGGCAGCAGGAAGTGGTGGGCGATTTTCCGGGCATGACTTTTGCACCGCGGTTTTCGCCCGATGGGCAGAAAATCATTATGAGCCTTGAGCGCAACGGCAATTCCAATATTTACACTATGGATTTACGCACCCGTGAGACGCGACGGTTGACCTCGTCTTTGGCGATTGATACCGCGCCTTGCTATGCCCCTGATGGTAGCCAAGTTGTGTTTGAAAGTGACCGCATGGGCTCGCAGCAACTTTATGTGATGGAAGCGGACGGTTCAA
>MDTG01155233.1_pt1 | contig 19800 bp, 16 predicted proteins | sample 811421 | NCBI WGS metagenome assembly MDTG01 (sample SAMN05326645, study PRJNA326480) | marine metagenome | isolation source: seawater | place: Pacific Ocean: South East | collected 2011
AAATAAAATCTCTAATTATTGTTGGAGGGAATAGACATTTAGATGATGGTCCTTTTGTCTCAGTATTGAATGCCTCCAAAAAAAATAAAATAAAAGTTTTTTTAGTAACTGATAAACTCCACTTAAATAAACCATGCAAAAGTTTTAAAACATTTAAAGAACTTTTAAAAAAAAATAAAGTAGATTATTTAAAGGTAAATAATCTTAAAAAAACATCATTTTTTAAAAATTATTTAAAAAAATATCCCAATACTATTTTGTTAACCACTTTTTGTTTTTTTAAAATAAATTCAAAAATTTTAAATTTATTCCCAAATAGAATTTTTAATTACCACCTTGGCAAAATCCCAGAACAGGTTGGAGCTTCTTCTTCTTTTTGGCAAATGATGAGCGGACAGGTAAAAACATCAATAAGTTTTCACAAAACATCCAAAGATCTAGATGCTGGAGATGTTCTCTACGAAAAAAAATTTAAGCTAAAAAAGGGTTATTCTACCGAAGAATTCTACAAAAGTGTAAGAAAATATGAGAAAATTGCCATAGATTACTTCTTAAGAAGTGTTTTTAAAAATAAAAGATTTAGGATAATCAAAAAAAATAATATTAATAAAATATATATGCCAAAACTTGACACAAAAATTCATGGTTTTATCAACTGGTCTTGGAATGCAAAAGATATAGCTACTTTTGCAAAAGTTTTTGACCATCCATTTATAGGCGCCTCTACATTTATGAAAGAAAAAAGAGTTTATTTAAGAAATGTTTCTTATCACAAAAGTAAAATTAATTTTCACCCATTTCAATCTGGAATTATTTTCAATAAAGATAAAAATAAGATATATATAGCATGCCTAAACGGTTTTATTAAGGCATCACTATTTGACATTAAAAAGAAAATTAACTTGTCAAAAGTTATTTTGGGTACAAAATTATATACAGATCAAATTTATCTGGATAGGGCTAATAAAACCAGATCAATACACACAGGAATTAAAATTAAATTTAAAATATGAATTAATTTTATACTTGAAATACTCTTAACTTAGGTGAATAATTTATCTGGTATTTGTAAATATTGACATTAAATATGCAAACGAGCCTATGAGACTTTCTAATCAATTTGCATTTTCCTTAAATTCACTGATAATTTTTTTTGTAGGATAATTAGATTTAACACAACTAATACAAATATTATTTTTTTTATACTCTCCAGATTTCTGTATTTTTCTAAGTTTTTTCATTTTTTCACTATTCCATGCATTAAAGATTGAAGTTTCTTTAAGATTACCAATCACTAAATTATGATCATCTTTATCTCCAGGTATTGCAAGTGTTACACAACAAGGGTAAATTTTATGATTTCTGATTACAACCCTTTGATAGGGCTGATTGCACCTAAATTTCTGCTTTTCTTTTTCAAAAATTTGGTCATCCGTATAAAAATCAAAATATTTTTTCTTATTCAACGTAGGAGGTACATAACTTTGTATAGAAACAAAGTCTACCTTATCTCTCCAAAAATCCTCAAATACTTTAACTTCGTGTTCGTTTGTTTTCATTTTACAAAAACTTACACCTATAATAGGCAATTGATAGTTTCCTTTTTCTTTAAGCTCAAGTAATTGAAATATATTTCTATGTACTTTCTCTAAATCAATAGATCCCACCCTAACTTTTTTGTAAGTATCATCTGTATGCGCATCTAAACTTATTCTCACCCTTGTAACACCAGAGTCTAATATTTTTTGTGCTCTTTTTTTTGTTAATGGAGATCCATTGGTATTGAACATTATATCTATAAAATTTTTTTTATGTGCATAATATAAATAATCTTCAAAATTTTTAATCAATAATGGCTCATTATCACCTTGGGGTGATATAGAAGGACAGTTATAACTTGCACCTTCATCAACAATTTTTTTATAATCATTAAAATTTATTTCAGCATTTGTACTAGGATAAAACTTTTTTACCTCATCTAAGTTTCCAATTATACAATGCGGACATAAATAATTACATTTTTGGTTTAATTCAACATGTAGAAATAACGGGAATTCAGTCTCTAAATTTAAATTATTAACTTCGTCCCATTTTTTTCTATAATCTGAAAATTTTTTTCCTAAAATTAGTGATAATTTTTCGTTAATATCTAATAATTTAGAATAATGAGTGACTTTACCATCGGTGGTATAATTTTTAATTTTGATATTTTGTTTTTCCATTATAAATATTCTATACTCTTTATCATTTTTATCTATTTATTTCTATGAGTGTAAAATACAATTTCAATATAATTTATTATGTATAGATCGAAATTATGAATATCATCTATTTTAATGAGAACAAATTCAGTTTTATTTTTTTACTCATAATCATTTTTTTCTTTAGTGAAAACAAATCATATGCAGATAAAAAAAGATAATATGAAAAAAAAAATTTGTATTTGTTTATCGTCAGATTATTATTTAAAATATATCAATTTTAAAGCATTCGAAAGTTTAGAAAAAAATTTTGAAGTAATTTACTTAATAAATCAAAGAAAATTTCATAATTATAAAAAAATTAAAAATAAAAAATTTTTTTTTTACAAAACAACCAGAAAAAATGACACTAGAGTTCAAAGATTATATTTAATAATTAGATCAAGATTTAGGGCTGCTTCAAAAACTTTTGATTTTGTAAATGAATATTTTCACCCAAATTTTAAGAATTATTGTGCAAAATATAGAATTGATTATAGTAAGCTTGACATAATATCAAAATTAAAAAAAATTTTATATTATTATTTATTTATTAATTATAAAAAAAGATTAATTGATTTACTTTCCTTCGGGATATTGTTTAATATTTCTTATAAATATTTTTCATTTTTTTTAAAACAAAATAATGAACTTAAAGATCTGATAAGTAAAATTAAACCAAATTTATTGATTTATCCTTCTCATTTATATGAGTCAGAAGTTTTTTCTTTATTGCACTCAACTCTGGATAAAAAAACAAAAACTTTCTATCTAGTTGACAATTGGGATAATTTATCAACCAAAACTATTATGCTTGAAAAGCCCAATCATTTAGCAGTCTGGGGTGAACAAACTCGTCAACATGCAATTAAGTTGCATGGTTTTAAAAAAAAAAATGTGCATTTATTAGGCAATCCTAAATTTGATTATTTTAAAAAAATATCACATCAAAAGTATAAATCGTATTTTAAATTTTCTTATGTTCTTTTTTTAGGTGTTAGGGAGGAGACGGATGAATTAGGACCTTTATCGCAGTTAGATAAAGAAATAGAAAAAAACAAGAAACTTTATAAAAATTTAAAAATAATATATAGACCCCATCCTTATAATAGTAAAAATTATCACTCAGAATTTTTAAAACTTTCACTTAAGAACGTTATTTTTGACTTATCTTCTAATTTTAATTTTTATAAGAAAAATACTAGAAATAAAGGTAATACAGGTAGTGATTACTACCTCTCTCTAATAAAAAATTCATCTTTTGTTGTTGGAGGAATAACTACTGTAGTAATGGAATGTTTACTCTTGAATAAAAAATATCTTGTAATTTCTCATCAAGATCAAAATAATTATCTGAGTACTAGAAATTTATTTAGATCATTCAAACATTTTGATGGTGTAGATAGAATTAAAAATATTTCTATTTCAAAAAATAAAAAAGATTTAACAAAATTGTTTAGAAATATTTTTTTACGCAAAAATAAGACTATCAAAACAGAAAAAGGATTAAAATATTTTTATCACTTTAATAATAAAAAATATTCAGATAATTTATTAAATATTAGTAGAAAAATTATTAATTAATAATCTTATCGAAATTTATATAGTTTTTAAATTATACCAATAATCTTTTTTTGCTCTTCTGATAAATCATTATTTAACCAAAAAGGCTTGTTTAAAATTTCAGATTTTTTCCAATTCCATTTTAATGAAGTTGAAAAAGGAGTAATGTATTGAAAAGATAATACCTTCCTACTTTTGACTGATTTTCTTGAACCAAAGTGTAAGCATGAGCTTGTATCTATTAAATATAAAGTTCCTTTTTCACCAGTACAACTAATGGATTCATTTTCAAAAAAATTTTCAATGACAGAATCTTTGATTCTTTTTTTTGATTTTTTTGTATTATAATTTAGGTTTTGTAAAACTTCTTTAGATTTTTTGCTATTAAGAATAACTGTTGGACCGTTCTCCTTAGTTAAATCTTCAATTAAGAAAAAACCTTTAATCTGTTTGTAATCCTCATGATCTAAGTGATAAAACTGAGAGCTATCATCAATCTCAAATTTATTGGGTGATAACCATAATGATATATGTGTTAAAAGAGGTATTACACCTAGATAACTCGATATTATATCAACTAAACTTTTGTTAGTTACGAATTTGAATGTTTCACTTTCCGTATCAAAGTTTATTGATTTTAGGATAGAAATGATTGGTTTATCATAATCTATTATCTTGGGACATTTTTTCTCTAAAATTTCTATTTCATTTATAACTTTTAAAGTATCAATACCTATTGCTTGAAGTTCTTCTGGAGTTATTTTTAGATAACCATTTTGAGAAATATTCGACTGGGAAATTATTTTAGATTTCCTTTTTTTGTATGTTTTATAGTGCATTAGTTTTGAGAAATAATAATAATATTTTCTTAATCTTGACGATCTATATCTAAACAAAATACCTGGTTGTGCTAAAACTAAATTAATTTTTTTTAATAAATTCATATTTACAATAAATATTTAAGATTTCACATAATATGTTTATAAATAAGTTTTTTATAGACTTATTTATATACATTATTTACAGTTAATTAAATTAATTTTTAAAAGCAAAAATATCTTAAATTTAACTCAGTGAAAGAAAATATTACTTTAAACGAGATTAATAATAAAATTTCATTTTTTTGGTTAAAAAGAATTCTCATACTATTATTTCGACTTATAGGAATAATGTTGGAGTGTTTTAATAAAAATATCTTTGTTTTTAAAAAAAATAATAAATTTGAAAGCTTTTTTTTTGGATATCATGATAAAAAGCCATTTAATAATGATGATACAAAAATTATTTTTCACTCATATAAAAATTTAAAATCCTTAAAAGATCAAAGTAAAAAAAAAGTATCTATCAATTTAATTGATCTTAAAAAAGATAAAATGTTTATTTTAGATAATACAAAAGCTTGGTCTTGGCAGATAGGAGCAAGTTTACTATGGCATCCACACAAAGACATAGTTTTCTTTAATAAAAAACTTAATAAAAAATATATTACAAGACAAATTGACTTAAATTCAAATAAAATAAAAGATCTAAATTTCTCAATTTATAACATAAGCCCTAAGGGAGATAAATTTCTGATAGCGGACTTTATAAAAATAGGAATGTTTAGAAAAGGGTATGGGTTTGAAAAAAAAAAATCACCAAAAATTTTCTCTTACAAAAAAAAGAGAAGTAAGCTTGAGATAATAATTAGTAAAAGAAATAAAAGAAAAACATTACATATATTTGACGAAACAAAAAAAAAGGATGTATTAGGTTCTTACATAAATCACCAAACATTTTCACCTAATGGTAAGAAAATAGCATATTTTTATACTTTACTTAAAAAAAATAATCAAAGACAAATCTATTTTTATTATTTTTGTTTAACCAAAAAAAAGAATTATTTATTTAATATAAGCAAGTCAAAACTTATTTCACATTACTGTTGGAGAAATAATGATGAGATTTTAATAACAATGAAAGAAGATAAAAAGAAATATTTTTATATTATATATAATACCAAAACTAAAAAAATTAAGTCTTTAAATTCTAAATTAAACAAAGATGGACATCCGATGTTTAACCCAAAAAACAAAGATTTGTTTGTAAGTGACACATATCCAAATTTGTTTGGTTTTCAAAAATTATTCATTTTTTCATTGAGTAAAAACAAAGTCATTTGGAAAAGATTTATATATAGTCCATATAAATTTTCAGGTATTTTAAGATGTGATCTTCATCCACGATGGTCAAATGATGGAAAAAAAATTTTTGTTGATTTTGTAGAAAATGCAAATAGAAACATAGGGATTTTTGAAACTCAAGTTTGAGTTAATTAATTAATTTTATTAAATATTTTATTCAATTTCCGATTGTAAAATTTGCTAGTATTTTCCTTCGAAATCATTTGATTTTCTGCTGATAGTTTTATGTATTCTATCTTATTAAGCTTTGATGCTTTGTTAATTGTTTTTTCCATTTCTTTAAAGTTTTCATTTTTAACAAAAAAACAAGATTTTGGATTGCAATCCTCATTTTTAAATATCACTGGGATAAGTCCATATCTGCGCCCAACAGCTAAAGCTGCTGATGCTCCACCGCTGCAATTCATAGAAATTATAAAGCCACATCTATTGAAAAGTTGTTTTGCTTTTTTGCTTTCCTCTTTTACATCTCCAAAAAAGGAAATATTTTTATAGTTTTTTAAATTATAGAATTCTAAAAATTTTTTTTCATGACTGGCCGAACAAATACATAATCTCAAATTTGGATTTTTTATGAAGAATTCTATCACTAAATCTAAACCTTTATGGAGGAAACCGGATCCTGAATAGTAAATGAAATTTTTTAATAAACTAGCTCTAAAATTTTTTTTTTTAAATTTTATTTTGTCACTTATGCAGGACTGAATATCTATTTTTTTTTTAAAATTGTAACTTTTATCAACGAATCCTTTTTTGTACCCAAAATATATTAAATAATCCAATTTTTTTCTAAATTTGTTAAAATCAACTAAAGAATATCTTGTCATATGATTTAACTTTATCTTATTTCTTCGAAAAAACATTCTCTTTCTTTTTTCAAATTCTTTTTTCATCAAATTTGGATTAGCACCAGTTGATAAACCTACTTTAATTGTATTCTTTGAAAGTTGATTTAAGATATGATCAAAGTATTTAAATCCTCCTGTATTAAAAGCTCCAACAAATAGATCATATTTGTTTAAAATTTTAAATTTTACCTTTCTATCAACCACAGTAACAACATATCCAGCTTTGTTCATGGCTCTAGCAATGCCCAAAGATTGATACTCTGTTGTTCCAATTTTTGAATTCTTAAATTTGTGACTACACTTGTAGTATAACAGACCTTTTTTTTTACTTATTATTTGATATGGATTAAAGTCTTCTATAAAATTTTTATTTGTAAATTCAGAAAATTTTTCATGTAAATAATTGTTAATTTTTGATAATTTCATTTAAAACAAAGATAGTAATATTTGTTATATATATTATACATTTTTTAATGAAAAAAATACTTATAACTGGTGCGGCCGGCTTTATAGGCTCTTCACTTGCAAATTATATAAATGATCCAAAGAAAATAATGATCGTAGATGATATGTCTAAAGGAAAAATTTACAATTTAAATAAAAAATTGAGGTCGAAATTGATAAAAAAGCCTATTGAAAGTTTATCATTAGACAAGTTTAAAAAAATAGACTGTATAATCCACATGGCTGCCCAGTCAGTTGTAAAATTTTCAGTCGATGACTTTTACAAAAGTAGTAAAAAAAATTTATTATCTACCTTATATGTTTTTGAAATAGCTAAGAAATTGAAGGTTCCTGTAATATTTGCGTCCTCATGCGCAATTTATGGACAAAAAAAATGGGGTGATGATAAAGTAAAAAGTAATTTCAGCTTACTTTCTCCATATGCACAAGATAAATATACCATTGAGCAATATGCAAAAATGGCAAATGATATATACAACGTAAAATCTATTGGCCTTAGATTCTTTAATATTTATGGTCCAAATCAAAAAGAGAATAATCCATATTCAGGAGTAATCCCAATTTTTATTAACAGAGCAAAAAAAAATAAACTAATAAGAATAAATGGAGGTTATCAAACTAGAGATTTTGTATTTATAGATGATGTGTTAAAAATAATTTTGTTTTTAAGAAAAAAATTAAGTGCAAATAAAAATTTTCATGAAATTTATAATATTTGTACTGGAAACAGTCAATCTATTGAAAAGTTATATAATTTAGTTACAAAAACTCTCAAAAGTAAATCAAAAAAAAAGTATTTCAAAATGTCAAAAAATGACCCAATTAAATCAGCTGGTTCTAATAAAAAGATACTGAAATTATTGGCACTGAATAAGACTTTTTTTACCAAATTTGAGACAGGTTTAAGTCTTACAATAAAATCTCAAAAATAAAAAATGAATTTATTGTTTCAAAATTTGAAAAAAAAAATTAAAGAATTAATTATTTTATATTTTTTAAAAAAACAGATCATAATTAATTTTTTCTTATTTTTCATAAAAAGAATAAATCTTGAAAGCGGAATTGGTACAGAACTTTTGAAAAATGATTTTCATAATGAATTGAATAGAAATATTTTTTTTACAACTAGATCGATGCTTAATGAATTGGGTAATTTTACTAAAAAAAAAGAATATCCTAATAAAAAGACTAGCCATTTTAACAAAAAAAACCAGGAGATTTTTTTTGTAAAATCTTCTGAGTTAAAAGTGTTTGTCAATGATCATTTACATAAAATTAATAATAATTTTATTCTGGTCACTGGAGACAGTGATACTGAAATTAGAGTAGATACAAATCAAAAAGATTCAAAATTAAGAGATTCAATCAATCATATTCTTAATAACAGTAACTTAGTTGTCTGGTATGCGCAAAATTTATTTTTCGATCATAAAAAAATTAAAAATATACCTCATGGGGTAGATTATCATACAATTTGGGAGAAAAGAAAATCCTGGGAAAATCATAGATTTTCACCTTCACATCAAGAAAAAGAGTTAATATCTACTTTATTCAAGTCAAAACCATTTAAAGAGAGAGAGAGTTTAATTTTTAACAATTGGCATTTTTCAATGAGTCATGGAAATAGAAAAGAGATTTATGATAAAATAAGCAAAAAAAATAATTTTTTTCCAGAAAAAAGAGTAAATAGGTTTTTAAATTGGGAACTGCAATCGAAATTTAAATACATTTTTTGCCCATCTGGTAAAGGATTGGATGACTCTAGAACATATGAGTCGATTATACTGGGGAATATACCAATTAGAATTGAAGATGAACTATCTAAATTTCATGAAGATTTACCAATTATATATCTCAAAAATTTAGAGGACTTGAATATAAAGACTGTCGAGTCGAAATATTCAGAATTTCAAGATAAGAAATTTAACTTTCAGAAACTATTTTTAGATTATTGGAGAAGTCAACTTAATTTAGATTTCAAAGATAATATTTCGAATTTTAAAAATATTACAATGATTGAATTTAGAAGAAATATTATTGAATATTATTTTTCAAATTAAAATGAGCAACATAATAAATCAAAAATTTTTAAAAATAATTGAAAAACTCAATAATAAAAAAACAGATAAAAAAAATTTAAGAATTTTAGACTGGGGCTGTGGTAAAGGTGATTTAGTTAAGTTTTTAAATAATAACGGTTATGATTGTTATGGTTTAGAAGTTGTAGATAATAAAAAAGCAAAGGATCAGCTTGAATTATATGAAAACGAATTATTAAAAGATAAAATTTTCTATATAAAACATGATAATATGACCAGATTTACGCCAAACTTTTTTGACATAGTAATTACCAATCAGGTATTAGAGCATATGTCAAATAAGATTGATTTTATAAATGAATTAAAGAGAATTTTAAAAACCGGTGGTTTTTCGTATAATATTTTACCTGCAAAATTTCGATTTATTGAAGTACATCTTAAAATGCCTTTCGTTCATTGGGTTCCAAAAAATGAATTAAGAAAATTTTTGATTATATTTTTTAATGTTTTTAAAATTAATCATTGGTCAGAATGTAAAAATTTGTCATTTATTCAACAAGCACAATATTACTTTGATTATAGTGTGAATAAGACTTTTTATTTGGGAGCTAATGATTTATTCAATGATTTTAAAAAAAATGGATTTTATGTGAATGAAAGTCGTTCCAAAAATAAAATTTTTAACAATATATTTATTCAATTCTTAAAGAATAATTTTATTTCAATTGAATTTTTGGCAACAAAAAAATGATGATTAGATTATGAAAATTTTGATTACTGGAGCAGCTGGTTTTATTGGCTTTCATCTTGCAAAAAAATTAATTGAAAAAAAAATTTCAGTCATAACTATTGATAATTTGAATGATTATTATGACGTTAATATTAAAAAAGAAAGAATAAGGATTTTAAAGGAAGTTGCGAAAAAAAATAAAGTTTTATTTAAACTGTATAAGTTTGATTTAAGTGATAAGAAAAAATTTAAAAAAATAAGTAAAAATAAATTCAATATAATTGTAAATCTAGCAGCGCAGGCAGGTGTGAGATATTCTTTGCAAAAACCACATTCTTACATCAAAAGTAATATTGAAGGTTTTTTAAATATATTGGAACTTGCGAGAAGTATAAAAAGATCAATAGTGATTTATGCTAGCACTAGTAGTGTTTATGGTGGTTCAAAAGATACTCCTTTTAATGAAAAAAACCCAGCAGTACATCCTTTACAACTTTACGCAGCAACAAAAAGATCTAACGAATTAATGGCTCATGCATATAGTTATTTATTTAGTATAAACACAATTGGTTTGAGATTTTTTACTGTTTATGGTCCTTGGTCCAGACCAGATATGTCCCTTTATACATTTGCTAAAAATATTATTGATGGTAAACCAATTAAAATTTTTAATAAAGGCAATCATATAAGAGATTTTACTTATGTTGATGATATTGTACATTCAATATATAGATTGATTATTTCTCATAAGTATAAAAAATATAAAATTCAAAAAACGCTGAATACAACTAATCCATCTACTAGCTCCACACCTTTTGAAATTTACAATATTGGCAATAATAGACCTACTAATTTAATGTATTATGTAGATTTAATTGAAAAAGGATTAGGAAAAAAAGCAAATAAAAAATTTTTAAACTTTCAAAAGGGAGACATTAAAAATACGCATGCCAATGTTAACAAATTGATTAAAAAAATTAAATTTAAACCTTCAACATCAATTGAAAAAGGTGTCAAAAACTTTTGTGATTGGTTTCTAAGTTACTACAAGAGATAGTAAATATGTTCAATAATATCAATATTTTTTTTAATTTAATTGATAAGAAATTAAAAAAAAATTTCTTAATAAATATTTTCGGATCATTTATTGTAATGCTCCTAGAAATATTTTCTATTGCCCTTGTATTTCCAGCAATTGGTTTTTTACTTAATGAAGATATATCTGAGTCTAACCCTTTTATGAAAACTGATATCGCTAAGTTTATATTTGTTACTTTTAGAGATTTCGAAATAAAGTCTTTGATTATTTTTTTCTTAATTTTTTTTGGAATCTCATATTTGTTTAAAGTATTAATTACTTTATATTTTGGTTTTAGAAACGCAAAATTTGCTTTTGATGTGAGAACCTATTTTGCTGTGAGACTTAATAATTTATATATAAGACAGCCATACCATTATCATATTACTAATAATTCATCAAAAATTATTAATCATCTTACTCAAGAAATTAATTTAATTACTGTAGGATGTAACAATCTTCTTATTTTTATAACAGAATTAGCAGTTATTTTAGGTTTGATATTTTTTTTTGTAATTTACCAACCATTTATAATGCTAACTTTATTGATTGTAATGTTACCATCAATATACATTTTTAGAAAAGTTAAAAAATTAGTATCGAAACTGAGTAAATTAAGACAAATTCAAGATAGAAAATCAATATTTTTAATTACTCAGACTTTTTCAGGAATTAAAGATTTATTAATATTTAATAAGTCAAAAATTTTTTCTGACCAATATATTAAGAGTGTTCAAGAGTCATCATCTGCGAATAGTAAAAATTCATTCATAGCTCTACTTCCAAGAAATATTTTAGAAATATTTTTAATTATTGGTATAGCGACAATATCAATTTATCTTCCAATGGAAGATGATAATTATAAAAATGAGCTATTAAAATTAATGGCCGCTTTTGCAATAGCATCATTTAGAATCATGCCTGCATTAACTCGAATAGTTGTCTCTATTAACAATGTAAATTTTATGCTTCCTGCTCTTAATAGTTATAATAAGTTGGTGAGGTCATTAAATAAGAGTAAGAAAAAAATTAATTTGAGAAAAAAAATAGACTTTCAAAAAATTCGAATAAGAAATTTATCGTTTAAATATAAATATGGAAAAAAATTTATTTTTAAAAATTTCTCAACCATCATAAATAAAAATGAAAAAATAGGTATTATTGGTGAAAGTGGTTCTGGGAAAACAACATTTATAAACCTTTTTTTAGGGTTATTAAGTCCACAAAAAGGAGAAATTGACCTGATTGACAAAAAAGGAAAGTTTCTAACTAATATCAAAAATTTAAAAATATCTCATGTACCACAAGAAGTTTTTCTATTTGATGATACTTTGAAAAATAATATTTGTATTCCAGGAGATGAAAGAATTGACAGTAAATTATTGAAAAAAGTTTTGAAAGAGGCTGATCTAGAGAAATTTGTTAACAAGCTTCCACATGGTTTAAACACTAGAATGGGAGAAAGAGGTGCTAAAGTTTCTGGAGGGCAGAAGCAAAGGATAGGAATTGCTAGATCTCTTTATCATGAGTCAGACCTTTTAATTTTTGATGAGATTACAAGCTCCTTAGATATAGACTCTGAGAATAGGATTATGAAGTTAATAGGAAAAATTAAAGGTAGAACAATTCTTTTAATTACTCACAAAAAGTCAAATTTGAGAGTTTGTAAAAAAATAATAAATTTAGATACTTTAAATTAACATGAATATTGTTTTAGTTTATAAAAATATTAATTCTCCTTCATATATCTTTTATAAAAATTCATTTAAAAAAATTTCAAAAAAAAAAAAATCAGTTAAGTTTTTTTTTAAAAAATTTTCTAAAAAAATTTTAAATGAAAATTTTGATGTTTTTTTATTTATGAGTGGCGCACTTAGTGAAAATTTCAAAAAAAAGGAAAATACTAAATATGGAATAGTTGATCCGCGTGCAGCAAATTATGATGATTTCAAAAACTTTGATTTTGTAATAGCTAATGGCTTAGAGGAAAAATTTTTTTTCAGTTATACTGGATTACCAACGTTTACTTATCCAGTTTATCCAACAACAAAAATAAAAAAAAAAACTAATAAAAATCAAACTATTATAACTTATCATGGAAATAAAGAACATTTACAAAATATGTATCCAAGAATAACAAATTCACTGAAGAAAATTTCAAAAGATTACAAAATTAAAATTAAATTAATATACAACATTAAAGATAAAGGTCTTGCAAAAGAAATTAATAAAGAATTATTGAATTGTGATGTTTATCATCTCCAATATTATGATGGTTGTCTTGATAAATATTTATCAGATACAGATATAGGTTTAGTTCCTCAATTAAAAATTACAAAAAAAAAAAACATTAAAAAAAATATTGGTTATTTTTTACCAAAGCAAATTTTTAAAAAACAATACTCTTTTACTTTAAATTTTAAAGAAACAACAAATCTTGGAAGACACTTTGTTTTTGCACAATGTAAAATACCCGTGATATCTGACTACACTATTTCATCAAGTAACTTTATAAATAATAAAAAAAATGGAATATTAGCCTATGATACAGAGGACTGGTATCAAAGTCTAAAGTTCTTTATTAACAATAAAAAAAAATCTAAACAAATTGGGTTACAGCTATTTAAAGATTGGAAAAAAAACTTTTCCCATGAGGTTTTAAATCAAAAAATGATAGATTTTTTAAAAAAATTAAATGTTAAATAATTTAATAATAGGGAAAAATAGTTTTGTCGGAAAATCTTTAAAAAAATATTTTAATGGAATTTATATTTCTTCTAAAGAAATCGATGATGCCAAATTCAGTAATTTTAAGAATATTATTTTATTGAGTTCACCAAAAATTTATAAAAAAAGAAGAGAAAAAAATTTTTTATTTGAAAAAAAGATTTTAAAAAAAATTACTTCACAAAAACTAATTTTTTTTTCTACTTCAAAAATTTATCCAAATAAATTAAATTGTTCAGAAAGTATGTGCACCGATCCACAAAACTTTTATGCAGAAAACAAACTTAAGATAGAGGAATTATTATTAAAAGAGCAAAAAAATACGTTAATTTTTAGATTTTCGAATATATTTGATACAGATCGCCTAAATGAAAATACTTTTTTAGGTCTAATGCATAGAAACTTTTTTGGAAAGAATAGAATAAATTTTGATATAAGTATTAAAAGTCTGAGAGATTTTGTAAGCATGAAAAGTGTAAAAAAAGTATTGAAAAATATTGAAAACAATCATTTATATGGTGTTTATAATGTGGGTTCGCAAAATGGATATACAATAGAAAATATTATCAAGTTTTATTTTGGTTTAAAAGCTTTTAAGTCAACACATATAAATTACAATAGAATCGTTAAATCTCAAACATTATCAACAAAAAAAATAAGAAAGTTGTTAAGAATTAAAAAAAATGAATTTCATTTGGATACTAAAAATCAATTATTAAAATGCAGAAAATTCTTTTTCTAACTGGTGCACTTGGTTTTGCTGGAAAGCACTATTACACCCAATTTAAAAATGAATGGGATAAGATAATTATTTATGACAAAAAAACTTACGCAGCCGATAAAAAATTTTTTTTAAAAAACAAAAGAAAAAAAGATGTATTTATAAAAGGAGATATATGTGATTATCAAAAATTAAAGAAAACAATTCCAAAAAATTGTCATGTAATACACTTTGCTGCTGAGTCTCATGTTGATAACTCCTTTTATTCATCTCTAATTTTTACTAAAACCAACGCTTTAGGAACACACACATTACTTGAGGTTTGCCGTTCTAAAAATAATAAAAAAATAACAATTATAAGCACAGATGAAGTTTATGGGGAAACAACAAAAAAAAAAAATGAAAAATCAATTTTAGAACCAACAAATCCTTATTCTGCAAGTAAAACTAGTGCAGACATTATTTCTCAGACTTATTATAAATGTTTTAAATTACCAATTTGCATAGTGAGAGCAAATAATCTTTATGGAGATTATCAACATATAGAAAAAATTATCCCAGCAACAATAAATGCTATTAATGGAGGAAAAAAATTAAAAATACATGGTGGAGGAAAAAGTATAAGAAATTTTCTACATGTTGAAGATTTTGCAGCTGCTGTTCAATTAATTACAAATAGAGCACAAATCGGTCAAATTTACAATGTTAAAGGAAGATTTAAAATTAGAATAATTGATTTAATAAAAAAACTATCAAAAATTTCAAATAAAAAAATTTCTGAATTCTCAAACTTTGTAAAAGATAGACCATTTAATGATTTTACTTATAATATTTCAGATAAAAAAATCAAATTACTTGGATGGAAAGAAAAAAAAATATTTAATTTAGAGATTGTCAAAATATTAAAAAATAACTTAGTTCTAAAATAGAAAAATTGAAAATATTACATATTATAAGTGGTCTTAAAAGTGGTGGTGCTGAAGGGGTAATGTATAGACTTATTGACAAAGATAGCATCAATACTCATTCAGTAATTTCTTTAACAGATGGAGGTTTTTATGGACAACAATTAAAAAAAAAAAATATTTTTTTAAAATATTTGTATTTCAAAAAGAATATTGGATCATTTATAACTTTTTTTAAATTGCTTTTTATAATTAAAAAAATTAATCCAGACATAATTCAGTGTTGGATGTATCATGGTGATTTCCTTGGTGGATTAGCCGCAAGACTTCTAAGAAAAAAAAAAATTTACTGGAATTTAAGAAATTCGGACTTAAATTTAAAATGGGCAAATAAAACAACTATATTTTTGGCAAAATTGAATTCATTATTATCTTATATTTTACCTCATAAAATCATATCTTGTTCTAATAAGTCATTAGAAACACATCTGAAACTTGGGTATTGCAAAAAAAAAATTGTATTAATCGATAATGGATTTGATTCTACAAAGTTCAATTTCAAAAAAAATTATAAAAAATTTTGGAAGACAAACTTGAGAATAAAAGAAAGAGATATTATATTTTGTTTTGTAGGTAGATGGAATTCGCAAAAAGATTTTCAAACTCTTTTTTACGCTTTTAGAAATTTTCTAACAGTAAAAAAAAAACAAGAGAGAATTAAACTATTACTGATAGGAAAAGACATAAATTTTAAAAACAAAAATTTAAAGAAAGAATTAACAAGATATAAATTAAGTAAAAATATCTTATTAATAAATGAGACAGACGAGGTTAACAAAATTCTTAACGTTGTTGATATTGGGATTTTCTCTAGTAAAGGAAATGAGGGTTTTCCAAACGTAATTGCGGAAAAAATGTTAACTAAAATACCATGTATTGTTTCTGATGTAGGTGATGCAGCAAGAATTGTAGGCAGAAATGGTTTAGTATACAAAAAAAATAATTGGATAGATTTGAGTAAAAAAATGAATATTGTTTATAATCAATTTTTTTCAAATCACATTGATTGGAAATCTAGAAAGTATTTCTCAAGAGAGAAAATTAAAGAGAATTTTTCTTTAAAAAAAATGATTAAATCTTATCAAGATATATGGGTTAAATAAGAATGAATTTTTATATAATGATTTTTTTGACAATTTCACTTATGCATTGTTTATATCTTTATGACTATAATGAAAAAAATCTAATTTTTAAATATAAGTTTTCAATTTCCACATTTATATTTTTATTATTAACATTAGTACTTGGTCTTAGGCATGCCATAGGTTCGGACTATGGGGGTTATATGTTTGATTTTATTTATATGAGAAATAATTTCTATAATTTTGAAATTTTGCAATCACAAAGTCTTGATTTATTTTATGAATATTTAAGTTTCTTTGTGATTTATCTAGATCTTCCTTTCGAGGTTTTAAATTTGCTCGTTTCAAGTATTTTAATTTTTTCATTAATTTTTTTTTCAAATCAAGAAAAAGACTATTTGTTAATTATATTAATATTTTTGTCTTACTATTATTTAGTATTAGGTATGGGTTATGTAAGGCAGGGCTTAAGTTTATCATTTCTTCTAATATTCATACATTTATGGAGGAATGAAAAAAATTTATTGTCATGGATATTTTTATTTTTAGCAGTTTTAAGCCACAAATTTGCAATCGTTAGCGCATTTTTGGTTTTTGTGAGACCAAGGGGAAAATGGTTCTATTTTAATAAATATTTTTATATTTTTTCTCTTTTAATTTTTTCTTACCTATTATTTAAAATTTTTGAGCAAAAAAGTATAGATGAATATTTTAAAGCCTACTCATTAGAATACTCTAGAGGCGCTTTGTATCGTACTCTAGCAGGAGCGGTTTGTGCCTTATTATTTTTTTCAAAAAAATCTTTTTTTAAAAAAAGATCAGATTATAGATATATTTATTTAAGCTCTATAATTTTACTATTTCTTTTTCCGTTAAGTTTTTTATATTCGACAGTTTCCGATAGAATAATGTCTTATTTTTTACCATGCATTTTTATAATATTGTGTGTTATTCCAAACGCATTTACAAAAATAAAACCTCAATTCTTTAAATTTGGATTAATAATAATATTGTTTAGTCATTTATTTATTTGGACAAATTTCTCAAGACAGTCTTACTTATATGTGCCTTACAAAATGATTGACTATCCTGGTGCTATAGAATCTGCATATGGGTTCGAAACATGGGGATGGGGCAAGGCACATATGAGATAGCTTGGAAGAATTAGTAAGAAATGATTATAAATTAAATTTATGAAAAAAATTATTATTTTTTCTAATACCTCTTGGAGTTTGTATAACTTTAGAAAAAATTTAATATTAGAGTTAATAAAAAAAAAATTTAAAGTAATAATTTTGTCCAATAGAGACGAAACAACTAGCAAACTCAAAGATATGGGATGTATTTTTTATCACATCAAGATAGAAAGAAGAGGTAGTAAGATTTTATCTGAAATTTTTACTTTATTAAAAATTTATAAAATTATCAAAAATATAAGACCTGATATTCTTTTGAACTTTACAATTAAGCCAATTATTTATGGAGGTTTAGTATCAAGAATATTGAAAATAAAAACATTAAATACCCTAGATGGAATTGGTGCAGCTTTTGAAATTGCTAAATTTAAAAAAATAATTTTAAATTATTTAATAAAATTGTCTCAAAGAAGATTAATAATTTTTTTTTTGTCAATTCATCTGATTTAAACCTTTTTGTAAAAAACAAATTTATATTAAAAAAAAAAACAAAATTAATAAATGGAACTGGAATTGATCTAGAGTATTTTAAATACAAAAAAAACTTATTTCAAAAAAAAATTGTTTTTTTGCTTATTTCGAGATTATTGTATTCTAAAGGTGTCTTAAACTATTTAGATTCAGCTGTTTTGATATCAAAAAATTTTAAAAAAAAATGCTTATTCTATGTTGCTGGAAAAACTGATAAAGACTTCAAAGACTCAATCCCATTATTAAAACTTAAAAAATATCAAAGGCTCTCAAATATCAAAATTTTTTATAACGTAAAAAATATTAAAAATTTAATCTATAAAAGCAATTGTGTAGTGTTACCCACAATCTATAATGAGGGTTTACCAAGATCTTTGCTTGAGGCTGCATCAGTAGGTAGACCAATTATAACAACGAATATTCCTGGATGTAAAAGAATTGCAAAAAATAATTATAATGCATTAATCTATGATAAAAAAAGACCTCATAATTTAAATAATTGTATTATGAAATTTATTTTGATGAAAAAAAATAAAAAAGCAGATATGTCCCTCAATTCTTATAAACTTGCAAAAAAATTTAATGAAAAAAAAATAATTTCAAAATACATAAATTTCATAAATGAAAAAAAAAATTAAAATAGGTATAATAGGATTAGGCTACGTTGGGTTACCATTATTTGTAGAATTTTCAAAAAAATATGATGTCAAAGGTTTTGATTTATCAAAAGAAAAAATTAAACAACTTCTTTACAAGAGAGATTATACTAATCAATTTAGTAAAAAAGAACTTAATAAAATTTCTCCAAACAATATAAGTCATAATAGTAATATTTTAAAAGAATGTAATTTTTTCATAATCACAGTCCCAACACCAATAAATTCAAAAAAACTTCCTGATCTCTCTGCAGTTATTTTAGCAACGGAGATATTAAGTAATTATATTAAAGATAAAGATTATGTAGTTTATGAATCAACAGTATATCCTGGTGTGACCGAAGATATCTGCATAAAGATAATTGAAAAAAAAACAGGACTAAAACCTTTTAATAATATGAATAAAAATTTAAAAAAAGGTTTTTATTATGGTTATTCTCCTGAGAGGATAAATCCAGGAGATTCAAAACATAATTTAAAGCAAATAATTAAAATTACTTCAGGAGGAACCAAGTCATCTGCTCGATACATCGATAATTTGTATAAAAAAATTTGTCTGGCAGGTACTTATAAAGCACGATCTGTTAGGATTGCAGAGGGAGCAAAAGCAATTGAAAACACTCAAAGGGATATTAATATCGCATTAATAAATGAATTTACACAAATTTTTTCAAAAATGAATATTAGTATTCATGACGTTCTTAAGGCAGCTAATACTAAATGGAATTTTTTAAATTTTAAACCTGGTCTAGTCGGGGGTCATTGCATTGGAGTAGATCCTTATTATCTAGCATTTAAAGCAAAAAAAATTGGTTATAATTCTAAATTAATATTAG
>MDTG01208088.1_pt1 | contig 19799 bp, 19 predicted proteins | sample 811421 | NCBI WGS metagenome assembly MDTG01 (sample SAMN05326645, study PRJNA326480) | marine metagenome | isolation source: seawater | place: Pacific Ocean: South East | collected 2011
CTAATTGATTTTTTAATGAAATTAATTGGTGTGAATGGAACCCTGGTAATGCCAGCATTTCCAATCTATAAAACAGATATTTTAAATGATAACGAAATAGAACATTTATATGATACAAGACTAAAAATATGTTCTACAGGAATTCTATCAAATGTCTTTTTAAGATATCCTAAAGTTGTTAGAAGTGAATTCCCTTATAATACTTTAGCAGCTAAAGGGCCACTTGCAAATGATATGATAAAAAATAATTTAAATTCAGACTTAGCATTTGGCAAAGAATCATCGTGGTACTTCTGTAAACAGAAAGAAGCTAAAATAATACTATTAGGAGTCTCGTCCAATAACACAACCACAATGGTGCATGTAGCAGAAGATCTTTTAGATAATAAATGGCCAATCAAAAATTGGTATGTAAAAAGAAAAATTAGAATCAATAATGGTTCAAATATTTTGACAAAAACTATAAGGATTCGAAATCAATTTTGGGCTAGATATAATGCATCTTATTTTAGAACTAAATGTTTTTTAAAAGAAGGGTTATTGAAAGAATGGGAGTTTGAGGGTGTAAATTTTGGAATAATTAATAATTCCTCAAACTTAGTTGATTACATAGTAAATAGAGCATTAAATAATAAACTTTTTTTTAAAGTACCAAGAAAATTTTGGTTATAAATCTGTGAGAAAAAAAGTATCAATAGCAATGGCAGTCTGTAATGGAGAAAAATATTTGAATGAGCAAATTGATTCTATTATTAACCAACTATCGCCTCATGACGAGATTGTAATATCTTATGATAACTCATCTGATAATTCTTTTAATATAATAAAAGCATATGCTTCTATAGATCATAGAATTAAATATTTTAAAAATAATCTTAAACCTGGAGTTGTAAAAAATTTTGAAAATGCAGTAAAAAATTGCACAGGTGAAATTATATTTTACTCTGATCAGGATGATGTATGGATGTCAGATAAAATAAAAAAAGTATTAAGAAAATTTGAAGACCCTAATGTTACTGTTGTTATTCATGATTCGTCATTAACTGACAGAGAATTAAACATAACACATCCATCAACTTTTAAATTAAGAAATGGAAATACGAGCTTGTTTAAAAATTTAATTAGATTATCATATATAGGTTGTTGTTTAGCATTTAGATCAGATATGAAAAAAGTTGTGTTGCCTATTCCAACAATTTATCGTTCTCACGATTGGTGGACTGGGAGTATTTGTTCATGTTTTGGTAAAATGGAAAAAATAGATGAAGCATTAATTCTACATAGGCTTCATGAAAATAACGCAACTCCTATTAAAAGTCCATCTCTTGGATACAAACTAAGTGTAAGATGGATAATAATTATCAATTTAATTATTAGAAGATTTACTAATTAATAAATAAAAAATATTATGAAAAAAATTGTTATTGGAAGCCCATCTAATAGATTTACTGGTGGACCAACTCTAGCCCATCAATTATGTGCTGAATTAACAGTTCAAGGGTTTGAGGCCAGTATGTATTACTATAATGTAAAGAATGAAAAGAAAGCTCAACATCCTAATTATAAATTTTTTAACACTAAATATAGTACTGTTTTGCAGGATGATGAAAATACAATATTCATTGCTCCAGAAACTAATCCTGATATGCTCAAGAAAATAAAAAAAGGAACTAAAGTTATATGGTGGATGAGTGTTGATAATTATTTTGACAAATATTTAACATCAAGAAAGAATATGATATTAAATATTGGAGGATTATTAAAATTCAATGTAGACCAAAAGGGTATATTTCATTTTGCGCAATCGCAGTATGCAATAGAATTTTTAGAAAATAGGGGAATTGATAAAAAAAACATATTTTACGTATCTGACTACTTAGATGAAATATTTTTAAAAAATTCATCAAAACATAAATCGATTAGAAAAAACAATGTGATTTTATATAGCCCTAAAAGAGGCCTTGATTTAACAAAAAAATTAATAAATAAGATTACTGAATTTCGATGGATACCTCTTCAAAATTTAACACAAAAACAGATGATTGATTTAATGCAATCAAGTAAGCTCTATGTTGATTTTGGAAACCATCCTGGAAAAGATAGGATTCCAAGAGAAACTGTAATTAATGGTTGTTGTATTATAACAGGAACTAAGGGCTCTGCTAAAAATAATATTGATATTAATATTCCAAACGAATTCAAATTCGACGAGAATAAAACGAGTATAGACATAATTGCCAATAAAATTCGAGATATTTTGAATAATTATGAAATGAATTATGAACTTCTAAAAGACTATATTATGAAAATCGAGTTGGAGCATGAAAAATTTAGTACTGATGTTAATTTTGCTATTAAATCTATAATAAATTAGATGATATCTAAAAAATCATTATTATATTTTTTTATATGCATATTTTCATTTGTTACAATCTTAAGTTCAATTTTCACAAATAATTTAGATGCAAGGTATGATTTGTTGTTTTTCGTTCCATTATCATTCTCAATTGCTTTATTAATCAATCATAGAATTTCCAGATATTTTTTAAATAATTTAGTTATATCTATAGTATTTGCAACATATTTTATAAGAAATGTTTTAGCTATTTATGTATTATCTATAAGTGATTATTTCTCAATAATTGATAATTTCTCATCTGACGATATGAATAATGCGATTATGATTATGTCTATAGATGTAATAATTGTTTTTTATTATTTAAATCATAAAATGAAATATCATAGTGAAAATTATGTAAAAAAATCGCTGAGTTATAGTGAGTTATTGAATGATAGAAATTCGATATTATTTAAATTTTTAATCTTACTAATACTTTTATTTATTTATTTTTCATGGCTCATAGTTCCTGAAATTAGTGATAATTATGTTACACTTTTTGATTTCAATTTTTCTGAGTTAAGTTCTATTGAAACAAATGAAAAAGTAGATAGAGGCGGTTTTAAAAGATTACTATTAACTTTAACTCTATTATTTATTAAAATTTTAAGAATTTTATTACCAATTTTCTTTTTCATTTGGATCAAAGTACACCTAAAATATCTTTGGATGAGATTTTTACTGTTTTGTACTTTAATTTTAGTGCAATTTTTATTAATTCCAAGTCAAACTATGGATGTAATTTTAGTTTTGCTAGTGTTATTTATAGTGTTTTTAAAAATCGAAAATAATAATAGAATTATATTCACAATTGGTTCTTTTGGTACGCTAGGTGTGGTTTTGTATTTTATTAACTCAAAAATGGAAATTGGAAGTGACTCAACCTCACTTTTATCTCTTTTTTTGCAGGGTTACTTCCCAGGTGTCTATAATTTAGCAAATGTATTTAGCATTGAAACTGATATTAGTAAATTGCATTCTTTGTTTAGTGATTTTTATTCAATGATACCATTCAGAAATTCAATTTTTCCACTAGACGTTAGTCTGAATACTAATGAAATATTTAATGCTAGAAATACTGTAAAAGGTCAAATAATTCCTTTCATTGGTGAAGCATTTTATTATTTAGGATATTTGGCATTTATTGTACCTTTATTAATTATCAAATGCGCTTTTCACTTTTATAAAAAAGCAAATAGCACTTCCAATATTTTTGAGTTTACAGTATATATTTATATTACAGCCTTTTTTGCTATTTCTCCAATTTTGTATCATAACACAATTCTAGGGGCTTTCTTCTTTACAATAGCACTGCCACTATTACTTTTAATCAAGTTTAATAAGGTTTTTTTTAAAAAAATATCTTGATTTGAAACAATTTGTTAATTATCTAAAACAAAAAATTGTTCAATATAAAATACTTATTGAGAATTTTTCAAGCTTGACATTGTTTCAATTAATTAACCTATCTATTCCTTTAATTACTTACGCATACTTAATTAGAGTTTTAGGTATAGAAAAATATGGATTAGTTGTATTTGCGCAAGCAGTAGTTGGATATTTATTAATATTTGTTCAGTTTGGGTTTAATATTTCTGCAACAAAAGAAATAAGTATATACAGAGATAATAAAAAAAAGCTTAGCGAAATAGTAAGTAGTGTATTAATAATTAAAACTATTTTATTTGTGATTTCATTAATAGTACTAATATGTATTTTATATTTTATGCCTGAAATTGAGGGCTATAAATTACTCTTTTTCTTATCAATGTGGATTTGCTTATATGACTTGATTTTTCCAGTTTGGTATTTTCAAGGGATAGAAAAAATGAAATATATTGCATATGTTACATTAGTTAGCCGATTAATTTTTGTAAGCTTAATCTTTTTTTTAATAAAATCACCAAGCGATTATTTATTAGTTCCTACTATCAATGGAATCGGTGCATTAGTAGCTGGGGCATATTCATTGTTTATTATTTTTAATTCTCATAAAATTAAGTTTCAATTACAATCCACAGAAAAGTTATTATTTTTTTTTAAAGATTCAATTCCACTTTTTATTTCCAATATTTCAGTTAAACTATATTTAAGTTCTAATAAAGTAATAATTGGTTCATTCTTAGGAATGTCAGAAATCTCTTATTATGACCTTGGAGAAAAAATTGTTTCAGCTATGAAAATACCACAGAATATATTAGGTCAAACTTTATTTCCAAAAATAAATAAAGATAGAAATATCCTTTTTGTCAAAAAAGTATTCAAATTAACAGTTCTGTTTAATGTAATTTTAACTCTGTTGATAATTATTTTTTCAGAGCAAATTGTATTAGTTTTAGGTGGTAAACAATTGTTGCCTTCAGTAATTGTATTAAATATTTTAGCACTTTCAGTACCTGTTATCGCTATGAGTAATGTTTTTGGAGTTCAATTATTGATCCCATTTGGTAAAACAAAATTATTTAGTAAAATCATTGTCTCCTCTGGATTAATTTATTTGATTCAATTACTTATTATTTGGTTATTGGGTAACATAAATATTTATTCTTTATCGATTATAACTGTAATAACAGAAATTTCAGTTACGGCTATAATGTTTTATTTTTGTAAAAAAAATAACTTATGGGTTATGAAAGTAGAATCTTAGATTTTTAACTAATAACATCAGTATTAATTATCATGACTACATAACTTAAAATAAATATTAATATGAAATACGATTATTTAATTGTTGGAGCAGGTTTATACGGAGCTGTTTTCGCACATGAAGCGAAAAAAGCTGGAAAAAAAATTTTAGTGATTGATAAAAGAGATCATACCGCTGGAAATATATATACCAAAAAAATAGATGGAATTAATGTGCACGTTTATGGTGCACATATTTTTCATACTGATAATAAAGATACATGGGAATATATTAATCAATTCTCAGATTTTAATAATTATGTAAATTCACCTGTTGCAAGATATAGAGATGAATTATATAATTTACCATTTAATATGAATACGTTCAGTAAGATGTGGAATATTAAAACGCCAGATGAGGCAATGAAAATTATCAATGAACAGAGACAAGAGATTAAATGGGAACCAAAAAATCTTGAAGAACAGGCTATATCATTAGTTGGGCGTGATATTTATGAAAAGTTAATTAAAGGATACACAGAAAAGCAGTGGGGTAAAAAAGCAACTGAATTACCTCCATTTATTATCAAAAGACTTCCTGTAAGATTTGTCTATGATAATAACTATTTTAACGATCGATACCAAGGAATGCCTGTTGATGGTTATACTGCAATAATTGATAAAATGTTAAATGGAATTGAAGTTGAGTTGGGTAAAGATTATTTTTTAAATAAAGAATATTATGATAGTATCGCTGAAAAAGTACTCTTCACAGGTATGATTGATGAGTATTATGATTATTGTTTTGGAGAGTTAGAATATGTTGATTTAAAATTTGAAATAGAATCATTAAATATGGGTAATTTTCAGGGAAATGCTGTTGTAAACTACACTGAATTTGAAGTGCCATTTACCAGGATTATTGAGCATAAACATTTTGAGTTACAAGTTCAGAGAGGAATTAATAATTCAAAAACTGTAATAACAAGAGAGTATCCTTCTAAATGGAAACGCGGTGACGAAGCGTATTATCCAATCAATAATGTAAGAAGTAATAGTTTGTACGAAAAATATAAAGCTCTTTCAGAAAAGCAAAATAAGGTAATATTTGGTGGTAGATTAGGTATGTATAAATATAATGATATGGATGATACTATTGAAGCTGCATTAGAACTTTGTAAAATAGAATTATCATAATTTCAACATATAAAATGTTATAATGTTTTTATTATCAAATTATTTGAATATTATGGAGATATATTTAAACTATTTTTTTTGCTTATTAATAGAATATTTCTAATATGAAGTTATTTAAAGAAATTGAAAAAAATCAATACTTAAAATTTATTGATACTAAATCAAAGGAAATATTTAAATTTAGTGATATACTGTTTGATACCAGTCAGATTTATGATAAAAACAAACAATTAGTTTTTCTTTACTGTAAAAATCAATTAAGTTCAATAGGAATATATTTTTCTTTGTTACAAGGAAATTTCACAATAGCTTTATTAAACGAAGAATTATCTACAAATTTCAAAATTAGTTTAGAAGAATTATATCTGCCCAGTATTATAATTGATGAAAGTAGAGTTAAATTACGATCTTATTCAACTTATATAGTAAAATCAAATTATCAAAAACTCCAATTATTTATTAAAAATTATAATAACGAAAATACTTTAATCCATTCAAAAATTAAACTTTTACTATCAACCTCAGGAACCACAGGTTCTCCTAAGTTTGTAAAACTTTCTGAAGAAAATATATACCAAAATGCAATTTCTATTTCAAGTTATTTACCAATAAAAAATAATGATGTTGTTCCTCTAAATTTACCAATTTTTTATTCTTATGGTTTATCTGTCTTACATTCAAATGCACTTAATGGAGGAGAAATAATTTGTAGCACATCTGATATACTAACTAAAGAATTCTGGCATCAATTTGAAGAATTTGGTTTTTCAACAATTTCTGGTGTTCCTTTTATATATGAAATGCTTGATAGAATTGGTTTTAGAAAAAAGCATTACCCAACATTACGTTATTTAACTCAAGCTGGAGGAAATTTGAGCCAAAAGGTTAAAAAGTTTTTTTTAGATTATTGTCAAGAAAATAAATTAGAACTCTTTATAATGTATGGTCAAACAGAAGCAACGGCAAGAATTTCATTTGTGCCCCCAAATAAACTAAAAGAAAAAATTACATCTATAGGCTTGCCAATACTTAATGGCAAACTATCAATTGAAAATAATACAAATGAATTAATTTATGAAGGGCCAAATGTGTTTGGAGGTTATGCTAAAAATTTGCAAGATTTATTCAGTTGGGATGAAGTTAAAAAATTATATACTGGAGATTTAGCAACTAAAGATGAAGAGGGGTTTTATTTTATAACAGGCAGAATGAAGCGTTTTGTTAAAATTACAGGCAATCGTTTGAATTTAGACGAGATAGAATCAATTTTTAAAAATAAAGTTAAGGGAATTGACCTAGCTTGTATTGGTGTAAATGATAAAAATGTTATAATTATAACTAGCAAGGAAGTAAATATTCAAAATTTGATCAAAGAGATAGCACAAGAATTAAAAATACATTCAAGTATTTTCAAACATTATTTAATTAAAGAAATTCCATTAACCTCTAATAAAAAAATAAATTATAAAGAATTAAAAAATCTTTTTGAATCCAAAAATGATTTAATTAAAAAAATTAAAATATGTTAAAAAATAAAACGCTATTAATTACTGGAGGGACTGGTTCTTTTGGTAATGCAGTCTTAGGTAGGTTTTTAAATACGGATCATTTTAAAGAAATTCGAATCTTTTCGAGAGATGAGAAAAAACAAGATGATATGAGAATTCGACTTAAAAACACAAAATTAAAGTTTTATATTGGTGATGTACGTAATTATTCCAGTGTAGAAAGAGCTATGCGTGGAGTTGATTATGTTTTTCATGCTGCAGCTTTAAAACAAGTTCCATCTTGTGAGTTTTTTCCAATTGAAGCAACAAAAACAAATGTTTACGGAACACAAAATGTGATAGAGGCAGCAGATTTTAATAAGGTTTCCAAAGTTATATGCTTAAGTACTGATAAAGCAGCTTATCCTATTAATGCAATGGGCATTTCTAAAGCTTTAATGGAAAAAGTTGCCATTGCAGCTTCACGAAATTTGACTGATACAACAGTATGTTTAACTCGCTATGGAAATGTGATGGGATCAAGAGGGTCAGTGATACCACTTTTTATTAATCAATTAAAAGAGGGTAAAAAATTGACAATAACCGACCCAAATATGACACGTTTTTTAATGTCTTTGGATGAGGCTGTTGAATTAGTTTTATTTGCGTTTGAGAATGGCAATCCGGGTGATTTATTTATTAATAAAGCACCTGCAAGCAACATTGGAGATTTAGCCCAAGCTTTAAAAGAAATGCTAGATTTAAAAAATAATATTGAAATTATTGGTACAAGACACGGAGAAAAATTATATGAGACTTTGTGTACACGTGAAGAGATGATAAAGGCTGAAGATATGGGAAAATTTTTCCGAATTCCTGCTGATAATAGAAGTTTAAATTATTCAAGTTATTTTTCTGAGGGAAAGAAAGAGTTATCTAGTGTTGAAGATTACAACTCACATAATACAGAACAAAAAAATGTTGAAGAAATAAAACAATTACTTATGAAATTAGATTTTGTTCAGCAAGCCTTAAAAAAGTAATATTAAAAATATCATGTATTCACCAAGAGTAATAAAAGGAAAATCGCATACTGATAGTCGCGGTATACTTAATTATAATAATTTTTTTGATGCTAGCTCTATAAAACGCATATATGTCATTGAAAACATTAGCAATAAGATTCTTAGGGGTTGGAAAGGTCATAAAATTGAACAGCGTTGGTTTATCGCCATACAGGGTAGTTTTAGAATTAAATTTATGGAAATTGATAATTGGATTTCACCGTCAAAAAATTTAATTTATAAGGAAATAAATTTAACCTCAAAAACACTTGACGTATTGCACATACCCCCAGGTTATGCTACTTGTATTCAGTCAATTGAAAAAAATTCTAAATTATTAGTTATGGCAGATTATGCTATTGATGAAGTTGAAGACGAATATCGTTTTGATTTGAATTACTTTAGTAATAAAATAAAAAATTAAAATAATTGATTAATATAGGTATTACAGGTCAAGAAGGGTTTATTGGGAGTCATTTAAAAAACACCTTAAAATTGTACCCAAACAAATATTCTTGTGTAGATTATGATGTAAGTTTTTTTAGTAACAATGAATTGCTTGATAGTTTTGTAGTGCAATGTGATGTTATTGTTCATTTAGCTGCCATGAATAGGCATGATGATCCAAATTTAATTTATAAAACTAATATTGAATTGGTTCAAAAATTAATTGGTTCTTTAGAAAGAACTTCCAGTAAAGCACACATTATTTTTTCATCATCTTCACAAGAAAATAGAGATAATGCTTATGGAAAATCGAAAAAAGAAGGAAGAATTTTATTAGAGAAATGGGCTAATTCAAATACAGGATCTATTACAGGTCTCATTATACCAAATGTTTTTGGTCCATTTGGCAACCCTTATTATAATTCAGTAGTAGCTACTTTTTCTCATCAAATTTCTCATGGAGAATCGCCTAAAATTGAAATGGATACTGAATTAAAATTAATTTATGTTGGAGAAGTAGTGTCTGAGATTTTAAATAAAGTAATTGAAAGGAAAAATGAACCGTTATATTATGTACCTCACACATTTACATGCAAAGTATCTAAATTATTATCTCTAATAAAGAATTATAAGAGTATGTATCAGGATAATGGTAAAATTCCTAAGCTAAATAATACATTTGAATTAAATTTATTTAACACATTTAGGTGTTATATGAATATTTCTAAGCATTTCCCAGTTAAACTTATTCAACACAAAGATTATAGAGGCTCCTTTATTGAGATAATTCGCTTAAGTAACGGAGGACAAGTATCTTTTTCAACAACTCAACCTGGAATTACAAGAGGTAATCATTTTCATACACGTAAAATTGAACGTTTTACAGTTATCAAGGGGAAAGCCCTAATACAATTAAGAAAAATTGGATCAGATAAAGTTTTAGATTTTTATCTTGATGGCAATAAACCTGCATATGTAGATATGCCAATATGGTATACTCATAATATAAAAAATATTGGGAAAGATATATTATATACTAATTTTTGGATTAATGAACCATATAATCCAGAAGATGCTGATACTTATTACGAAGAAGTATAATGGTTTGAAACAAAAAAATTAATATGAAAAGATTAAAAATTTTAACAGTAGTTGGTACTAGACCAGAAATAATTAGACTTTCTCAAGTTTTAATAAAACTTGATAGTTCTAAAAGTGTTGAACACATTCTTGTTCACACAGGTCAAAATTACGATTATGAATTAAATGAAGTTTTTTTTGAAGATTTGGGATTAAGAAAACCTAATTATTTTTTAAATGCTGCAGGTGAAAATGCTTCAATAACCTCAGGAAAAATTTTGATTAATATTGACCCTATATTAGAAAAAGTAAAACCGGATGCATTTTTAGTACTTGGAGATACTAATTCATGTCTTTGTGCAATTGCTGCCAAAAAAAGAAAAATCCCAATTTTTCATATGGAAGCTGGGAACCGTTGTTATGATCAAAGAGTTCCAGAAGAGACAAATAGAAAGATAGTAGATCATATTTCAGATATTAATCTAACTTATAGTGATATAGCTAGAGAATATTTATTAAGAGAAGGATTCCCTGCAGACAGGATAATAAAAACTGGATCTCCAATTTTTGAGATTTTAAATAAATACAAAAATAAAATCGAAAATTCTCATATTCTAAAGAAATTACAATTAAAAAAAGAGGAATATTTTTTAGTTTCATCTCATCGCGAAGAAAATATTAATTCATCAAAATTTATTGATTTAGTCAAAAGTCTAAATGTTCTTGCTGAAACATATAAACTGCCAATAATAATTTCAACACATCCAAGAACAAGAAATAGAATTAATGAATCTGGATTAAAGTTTCATAACTTAATACAGTTGATGAAACCTATGGGATTTCATGACTACAATCATTTACAAAAATACTCGAAGGCAGTATTGTCTGACAGTGGCACCATATCAGAAGAGTCTTCTATTATGAATTTTCCTGCTTTAAATATCAGAGAAGCTCATGAAAGACCTGAGGCAATGGAGGAAGCATCTGTGATTATGGTAGGTTTAAATTCTGATCGAATTCTTCAAGGTTTAAAAATAATAATTGATCAAAAAAGAGGGTCTGAAAGAACAGTATTTCCTGTTGATGATTATTCTAAAACTAATGTAAGTGAAAAAGTTCTTAGAATAATAGTATCATATACGGATTATGTCAAAAGAAATGTTTGGGGTGAGTCATAAAAAAAAAATACTTTTTGTCACTGTAGCAAGGATCGATGATGTAAATGAAAGTGGAATCTATTCGGATTTAATTTCAAGGTTTGCTTCAAAAGGTTATGAGATCACTGTAATGTGTCCAATAGAAAGAAGATTTGGTATAAGCTCAAGAATTATTAACTCAAATGGAGTTAAAATTATACAGGTTAAATCACTAAATATTCAAAAAACAAATACTTTTGAAAAGATTATATCTACCGTAACTCTAGAATTTTTTTTAATTGTAGCATTTTTAAAAAATTGTAGAAACCAAAATTTTGATTTAGGAATTTTTACAACACCCTCAATATTCATTACAAATTTTATTAGCTATTTAGGAAAAAAAAGAATTAAAGTAAAATATCTTTTGTTAAAAGATATATTTCCTCAAAATGCATTAGATTTAAATATTACAAGTAAATACAGTCCTTTTTATTTTTATTCCAGATTAATTGAAAAAAAATTATATAAAATTGTAGATTTCATTGGGTGTATGTCTAAGGCAAACCTAGATTATATTCTTAAACATAATAATATCAATAAATCCAAACTGGAGATAAATCCTAATACTATTGATATTTCAAAATATCCCCCAAAAAAACAAAAAGTAAATAACCAAGAATTAAAATTAATTTACGGTGGAAATCTGGGAGTTCCTCAGAATCCTTCTTTGATTTCTAAATTTATTTCAAAAATAGAGTTAATGGATAATATTTCATTTAAAATTATAGGATCGGGTACTGCATTTAAAGTTTTAGAAAATTATATAAATTTTCATGATATTAAAAAAACTCAAATTTCAAATAATTTACCAAAATCTGATTATTTTAAAGAGCTTGAAAGTGCTGATATAGGTCTAATATTTTTAAATGAAAATTTTACAATTCCAAATTTTCCATCTAGAATTCTAGATTATCTTTATTTTGATTTAGCAATTATTTCTAACACTGACATTAATAGTGATATAACTGATTTCATTTTGAATAATGAAATTGGAAATTGTTTTCATGGATTTGATGACCTTGATAATATGATTTATGAAATAAAAAAAATTAAAGATAACCCAAAGTACCTAGAGTCAATTTCAAAAAAATCCAGTAAATCATTAATTAATAATTTTAATATTGATGTAAGCTTTAATTTATTGACAGAGAAAATAATTTGATAATGAATTTTTATAAATCTTAAAGTTTAATCTGAAATAATTTTAAAAGATTTTTTGTTTAATTTTGTACTCATCAATTTATTAATGAAAAAAATTTTTATAGTTGGTGCAGGTGGATTAGGTTTAGAAGTTTTAGATTTAATTAATCAAATTAATACAATTAGCAAAAAATTTGAGTTTATAGCATTTATTGATAATAATAAAAATAGTTCTACGCTATCACTTGGAAATAAAACATATGATATACTTGATGAAGATTATTTCATAAAAACAAACAAACATGATTCCGATATTGGTATAGCTGTAGGTATTGGTAATCCTGAAGTAAATTATAAGGTAACCTCTTATTACAAAAAAAATACAGGTTTTACTTTCCCAAATTTAATTCATCCAAAAGCGCATTTAAATACGGACGATTTAAATTTAGGAATTGGAAATATTTTTATGGCAAATTCATATATATCTGTAAATGTTGATGTTGGAAATTTTAATATAATAAATCTCAACTGTACAATTGGTCATGATGTTACCATAAAAAATAATAATATTATGAATCCAGGTGTTAATATATCTGGTTCTGTAAAAATTGGTGAAAGAAATTTATTGGGAACAAATTCAGCAATCATACAAAATCTAAGAATTGGAAATGATAATTTAATTTCAGCAGGTAGTTTGATTTTTAAAGATATTGGTAATGATTCTCAATTAATGGGTAATCCTGCAAGAGTTATAAGAAATAAATAAAAAAATAAGAATGAACAATAAAGAAAAGTTAGTTTATGCTTTTACAGAAGCATTAGGAGTTGATGAAGATTTAATTGTTAACTCACTGAAATATCAATCTATAAAAGAATGGGATTCGGTATCACATATGATTTTAATAACTGAATTGGAGGATATCTTTGAAATTTCAATTGAAACAGATGATGTAATTGATTTAAGCTCTGTTGAAAAAGCCAAAAAAATTCTATCAAAATACAGTATAAATTTTGATTAATGTTATTAAAAAAACAAACTATATTAATTACAGGTGCTTCAAGAGGGATAGGTAAAGCAACTGCAGAATTATTTGCAAAAAATGGAGCTAATTTAATCCTAATCTCAAGAAATAATGATTTATTAAAAAAAATTAGCTTCAAAATAAAAAAAGAATATGGATCAGAAGTTCATTATTTTAAATGTGATGTAAGTAACAACGAAGAAGTAAAATCCGTCTTTAGTGAATTAAGAAAGCTAAAAATAAAATTAAATACAATTGTCAATAATGCTGGAATTATGAAAGACGCTGTATTGACAATGGCTAACGAAAAATTAATAAAGGAAATATACGATATAAATGTTTATGGATCTATATACGTGACGCAACATGGATCAAAGTTCTTAATAAAGAATAGATCTGGTTCGATTATAAATATGAGTTCAATTGTTGGCCGTAATGGGAACAAAGGGCAGTCAATTTATGCCTCATCAAAAGCTGCCATAATTGGTTTTACTAAATCTCTCGCTAAAGAATTAGCACCCTTTAATGTTAGAGTTAATGCGATTGCACCTGGTTTTATTAAGACTGATATGACTGCTGGAATGGATAAAAAATTTTATGAGCTAAATGAATCTATGATTGGAATGTCTAGAATGGGAGATCCCGAGGATGTAGCAGGGGTTTCTCTTTTTTTGGCTTCAGATTTATCGTGTTATGTTACTGGACAAGTAATTGGAGTTGATGGAAGTTTTTTAATATGAATAGTTTAGAATTTTTAAACTTCAACCAATTCTCTCTAGATAGGAAAACTAAAAAAAAACTTTTCATTGAGAGATTAAATTATCTTCACGAGCATCATAATTTGAATTGTGATATCTACAGGAAAACTACAAATAAAATTTTTAATTTAAGTGGAAAAATTAAAGAGGTAGAAGAATTTCCTTTCATTCCTGTTAGCATTTTTAAAAATTTTGATGTTAAAAGTATAACAGAAAAGGAGCAGTTTAAAATTTTAACATCAAGTGGAACTACCGGGCAAATCCCAAGTAGAATATTTTTGGATAAAGATTCTGCAAAATTACAACAAGTTGCACTTTCAAAAATTTTCACTCATGTTCTTGGAAATGAAAGATTACCAATGATGATTATAGATAGCAAATCTGTTCTTAAAAATAGAGATTCTTTTTCAGCTAGAGGCGCAGGCATATTAGGAATTTCTATTTTTGGAAAAAAACACAAATATATTTTAGACGATAATTTTAATTTTGATGAAAAAACAACAATCGATTTTATAAATGAAAATAATGGAAAAAAAATCTTGATATTCGGTTTTACATTTATGGTATGGCAACATTTAACACAATTGACTAAAAAAATTGATTTAAGTAATGCAATTCTCATTCACTCAGGTGGTTGGAAAAAGCTAAAAAGTATTGCTGTTGATAATAGCACATTCAAGGAAAAACTAAATAAAAAGTTTGGTATAAAAAAATCCAATATTATTAACTTTTATGGGATGATTGAACAGATTGGTTCTGTTTTTTTAGAAAACAAATTAGGATTTCTTCATTGTCCAAATTTTGCAGATATAATAATAAGAAATCCTAAGGATTTTTCTGTTCAACCACATGGTGAAGAGGGATTAGTTCAGGTTGTAAGTCTTCTTCCAACTAGTTATCCAGGCCATTCTTTGTTGACGGAAGATATTGGAGTGGTTTTGGGTGAAGATTCAGAAAATAATTGGAAGGGAAAGTATTTTAAAATTCTAGGAAGATCAAAAAAAGCTGAATTAAGAGGATGTTCAGATACCAGTAATAATTAATGATGAAAATTAGGCAGATTTCCCCTTTTGATTCTATTTTAGATATGTCTAAATTACCTATTTTAGATACGAACGATTTTGCTTTTTTACCATTTGATAACCGTATTTTTGAGTTTAGTAATAGAATTTCAAAGAGATTGTTAAAAAATTCTACGTATGGTAAAAGGCCAGAACTTATAGCATTAGCCTTTTGGTTAAGAAAATCAAATTTAATTAGAATTAAAAAAGAAAATACAGGCTTGATTAGTCATAAAAATACCTTATTAAGTCCAATAGGAATGGTATTTCATGTCTGTCCAGCAAATGTTGATACTATGTTTTTTTACTCACTGGTTATATCACTAACTATGGGAAATAAAAATATTGTAAGATTATCTAACAGATTGAGTGATCCTTTCATAAATTTTTTATTTAATACTTTGAATGAGGAGTTAGAAACTAATCAAAGTAAATTATTTAGAAATTACATATCAGTAATTAAATATGATCATAATGAGATTATAAATACTTTTTTTTCGAAACTTTGTGATGCTAGATTAATCTGGGGAGGTGACAATACATCAATAACTTTTAAAAAGTTTGTTGGAAACCCTAGATGTAAAGATATTGCTTTTTCTGACAGAAATTCCTTTTCTATTATTAAAGTTTCTAAATTTTATGAGTTGAATGAAAAACAAAAATTTGAGTTTGCTAGACTTTTCTATAATGACTCTTACACTTTTGATCAACTTGGTTGTTCATCTCCTCAATCTATTTTTTTAATTGGAAGTGAAAAAGAAAGTAATGATTTTATTTATGACTTTTATTCTAAGTTAAATGATATTGTTGACAAAAACTATAATACTGACTATGGGTCATTAGCATCCTTAAAATTTAACAATATGTTTAAAGATGTAATTGAAGATGAAGTTCAAAAAATAAATAGAAAATCAAATGGATTAATTTTTCTTAATTCATCTAACGATAAAATTAAAAAATCATGTGGAGGAGGATATTTCTATACCTATAATATTAATAGTGTTAAACAAATTAAAAATCATATTAGTAGAAGAGTTCAAACCGTAAGCTATTTTGGTTTATCAAAAGGTGATGTGAATGTAATAATTAATGATTCAATTGGATTAGGAATAGATAGGATAGTACCAATAGGTAAATCATTAGCTTTTGATTACATATGGGATGGTTACAATCTCTGCGAAGAACTCTCAAGTAAAAAATATATTCTATGATACCTTTGTCAGTTCCAAATATAAGTGGAAATGAATGGAAATACGTTAAAGATTGTCTTGATTCTGGTTGGATATCATCAGCTGGTGACTATGTAAATAAATTTGAACAATCTATTGTTAAATATACAGGTTCTAAATATGCGATAGCATGTATGAATGGAACAGCTGGACTTCAAATTTCATTAAGTCTGGCAGGAGTTTCATCCAATGATATAGTTATAGCACCTAATCTTACATTTGTAGCTACACTCAATGCAATTTCATACTTGAAAGCGCAAATTTATTTAATAGATGTTTGCAAAGATTCTTGGCAAATGGATATTGATTTACTTCAAAATTGGTTAGAAGATAATACGATCACGAAATATGTTAATGATAAACCTGTTACTACAGAAATAAGTTCAGGTAAAAAAATTGGTGCAATCATGCCTGTTTACGTCCTAGGGGGCTTTGTTGACATTGATAAATTAGTAGAATTAAGTTCTAGATATGGAATTCCTTTAATAGAAGACAGTACTGAAGCATTAGGAAGTTTTAAGAACGGAAAGCATGCAGGGACTTATGGTTTAACTGGTGTTTTAAGTTTTAATGGAAATAAAATAATTTCTACAGGTGGGGGTGGAATAATTTTAACTAATAATAAAGATATTGCCAAAAGAGCAAAGCACATTACAACAACTGCTAAAACAGATCCATTAGATTATTTTCATGACGAAGTGGGGTACAATTTTCGTTTAGTAAATGTTCTAGCTGCTATTGGGGTTGCTCAAATGGAAAAATTTGATAGTATTTTAAAAAGAAAAAAAGAAATTGACGCGCTTTATAGAATTGAATTAAAAGGAATTGGAGATATTAAATTTCAGGAAAATTATTTTGAATCAGATCCTAATTGCTGGTTGTTCACATTTCGAACAAAAAAAATGAGAAAACTATTAAGTTATTTGAACAATAATGATATTCAAAGTAGACCTTTCTGGACACCAATGAATAATCTTCCAATGTATAAAGATTTAGTGTATATCAATATAAATGATATTTCAAATAAAATTTTTAAAGAGTGTATAAGTATTCCATCTTCGTCGAGTTTAACAACTGAAGATCAACTTAAAGTGATTTTAAAAATTAAAAAATTTTATAAGTAATGATGCTGCCAAATATTTCTGAGTTTATTATGAATTATGTCACTAAAAGAGAAATGAGTTTTTTTAGCAATGACTTAGTAAATAATAAAGAAAAATTATTTGAAGAAATTAAAGGAAAATCCATTTTAGTAATTGGAGGAGCTGGTACCATAGGGTCTTCTTACATCAAGGCAGCTCTTAGGTATAGTCCCTCTGAACTAGTTGTTGTAGATACAAATGAAAATGGTTTAACTGAATTGACAAGAACATTACGTAGTGATTCTGATATAGAGGTTCCAGAAAAATATTTGACATATCCTATGTCATTTAATTCCGAAGTTTTTTATAAGATGTTTGATAGTCACGGAACTTTTGATATTATAGCTAATTTTGCAGCTCACAAACATGTTAGAAGTGAAAAAGATTCGTTTTCTATTGAATCAATGATTAAAAATAATGTTTTAGATGCTAAACGCTTGCTAGATTACTTAACAAGGAATAAACCTTCTCACTTTTTCTGTGTATCAACTGATAAGGCAGCTAATCCGGTTAACGTAATGGGGGGATCAAAGAAAATGATGGAAAATGTAATTATGTCATATTCTGAGGATCTTAAAATTACAACAGCACGATTCGCGAATGTTGCTTTTTCAAATGGCTCATTACTTTATGGATATATTGAAAGACTTCTTCAAAGGCAACCAATTTCTTGCCCATCCGATGTAAAACGCTTCTTTGTTTCCCCTGAAGAAAGTGGAGAGATTTGCTTGTTAACAAGTATTATGGGTAATAGCGGAGATATTTTTTTCCCTAAATTAACTGAAAGAGAGTTGGTTAATTTTAAGTCAATAACTGAGGATTTCTTTAAATACTTAAACAGAGATATTAAGATTTGTAAAAGCGAAAAAGAAGCTAAAGAGTTTGCCTCAAGAATGAATGACCATTCACCATATCCAGTTTATTTTTTTAAAACGGATACTAGTGGAGAGAAATTATTTGAAGAATTTTATACATCTGAGGACGAAGTAGATTTTAATTTGTTTGAGTCGATTGGAGTTATAACCAATTCTTTAAAACCCCTGAAATCAGAAGTGGAATTCATAATTAATGAAATAGAAAGTCTTTTTAAAAGAGAAAATTACAATAAGGATGATGTCATAGAAACAATGAATAAAATTTTACCTAATTTTAGTCATATTGAGACTGGTAAAAGCTTGGATCAAAAAATGTAACTATGTATGATATATTTAAAAGAATCTCTGATATTTTTACGTCGGGTTTAGCCATACTTATTTTAAGCCCCTTTTTAATACCTATAATTATTTGTCTAAGACTTACAGGTGAAGGTTATATTTGGTACAAACAGGAGCGTTTAGGTTATAAAAACAAACCATTTCTTTTATGGAAATTTGCAACTATGCTAAAAAACAGTGCTAATATGCCAGGTGGTTATATTACTGTAAAAAAAGATCCGAGACTTACACCTATGGGCGATTTTTTGAGAAAATCAAAAATTAATGAGTTGCCTCAGTTATTAAATATTTTTACAGGAAGTATGAGTGTTGTTGGTCCAAGACCAGTAATGAAAGTTAGTTTTGAAGCCTACCCCAAAAATGTTAAGAAAATAATATATAATGTAAAGCCAGGATTAACTGGTGTTGGCTCAATTATATTTAGAGATGAAGAAGAGTTAATAACAAATATAAAAAATAAGGGTGGTGACATTCATAAGTTTTATTCAAATAAAATTTACCCTTTAAAAGGAGAGTTAGAGATCTGGTATCAAAAACACAGAAATTTTATGTTAGATATTAAAATTATTTTTGTTACGGCGTGGGTAGTTTTAAGACCTAACAGCAGAATTTATGAGAAACTGTTTAAGAATTTGCCAAAACGTAATTTTGAATAAGTAAAATGATTAAAGGAATAGTTTTAGCAGGTGGCAGTGGTACTCGTTTATATCCAATTACAAAAGGAGTTTCTAAACAGTTA
>MDTG01175237.1_pt1 | contig 19795 bp, 19 predicted proteins | sample 811421 | NCBI WGS metagenome assembly MDTG01 (sample SAMN05326645, study PRJNA326480) | marine metagenome | isolation source: seawater | place: Pacific Ocean: South East | collected 2011
CCAAAAGTTAAAAATACAAGAACATGCATAATCTGATTTTAATATATTAGTTCTTACTTAAAATATTTTTTTAATATATTCTAGATATAGTGAAGAAAATACTAGTTGTTCATAATAACTACAGAGATCTTGGTGGAGAAGATATTGCTGTTAAAAACGAAATAAATTTTTTAAAAAAATATTATGAAGTTGAAACCTTATTTTTTTCTAATAAAACTAGCGATATAGTTAACAATATAGGTTCTTTAGTCCTTCGAAATAATATAAAGAGTAATAATAAGTTTAAGCATGTGGTAAAAAATTTTAAACCTGATGTCATTTATATTCACAATACATGGTTTCAGGCATCACTTGGAATATTTGATATTGCAAGTGAGCTTGATATAAAAACTATAGTTAAGCTTCACAATTTTAGATATTTTTGCACTAGACACTATATGGCCTCAAAGCATTTAAATAAAAATAAAATATGTAAAGCTTGTGGAATTCAAGAATCTTCAATTGGTAAATTTAATAAATACTATAGTGACTCAGTGTTAAAATCCTTATCTGTAATTAATTATGGTAAGAAATATTTTAAAATATTAGAAAATTTTAATTTGGACATCCTAGTTTTGACTGATTTTCATAAAAGTTTTTTAATTAATTTAGGTTTAAACGAAGAAAAGATTAAAACATATCCTAACTATTTAGATATAGATTTGGAAAATAAAAATATTCTAGAAAGTGACTACATAGTTTATGCAGGAAGAGTTTCTGAAGAAAAAGGAGTAAAAGAATTAGTAAAGGCATTTTTAGAAGCGGATGTTAAAAATTTAAAATTAAAAGTTGTAGGGAAGGGCCCCAATTTAGATGTATTGAAAAGTAAATATAGATATAAAAGAATAGAGTTTACAGGAGAAAGGTCTAATAAAGAGGTATTAGATTTAATATCCAAATCAAGAGCTGTTGTAACAGCAACAAAACTTTATGAAGGACAGCCAACTCTTTTATGTGAAGCTTCAGCTTTAGGTGTACCTTCAATATTTCCAGATACTGGCGGTATTAAAGAATTTTTTCCAAATGAATATCGCTTAGCATTTAAGCAATTTGATTATGAAGAATTAAAAAATAAATTAAAACTTTTAAACAATACAAAAGAGGTGGAATTAATAGGTGCAGAGAATAAGAGATTCATTAATAATTATTTAAATGAAAATAGATTAAATAAAATTTTTATGAGTATTCATGAAAAATAAAAAAGACTTGGTTTCTGTAGTAATGAGTTGTTACAACTCTGAAAAAACTATAGATGAAGCAATTGAAAGCATAATTAATCAATCTTATAATAATTTAGAATTATTGATTATGGATGATGGCTCCAATGATGGTTCAGTTGAAAAATTAAATTATTATAAAAACAAATATGAGAATATAAGAATTTTTAGGAATAAAAATAATTTAGGTCTAACAAAATCACTAAATTTACTAATCAAGAAGTCTTATGGAGAGTTTATAGCTAGACAAGATTCTGATGATATAAGTTTTAAAAATAGAATTGATAAGCAAGTAAAAGAAATGAAAAAATATGATTTAGATTTCTGTACAACAAGAGCATTAGTTAAAAATACTAGAAAAAAAATACCAGGTATTTCTTATTTTTTCCCCTCTAAGATTATAAGTAAATTTAAAAATCCATTCATACATGGAACCTTAATGATTAAAAAAAATTCCATTAAAGAGATTGGTTTATATAATGAAAGCTTTTATTACTCTCAAGACTATAAACTAATAGCTGATATGTTTGATAGGAAGTATAAATATAGGAAAATAAATAAACCTTTGTATGTATTAAATATGGAAAATAATATTTCAAATAATAAAAAGAATGAACAAGATTACTTTGCTAAGTGCGTAAAAGAGAAATCTTTGCCAGACTTAAATATAGAATTTAATAAATGAAAATATTTATTAATAATTTAAACGAAAATTGGGTTGTAGATAACGTAATTTCAGAATGGAAGAATTACAATAGTAAGATTACAACCGACTATATAAAACAAGCTGATATAGTTTGGCTAATTGCGCCCTGGACTTGGAAAAAAGTACAAAAAAGAAGACTCAAGAGTAAAAAAGTCGTTTGCACAATTCACCATATTGATTTCGATAAATTTAATGATAAAGAAAAAACGGATTTTTACAAAAGAGATAAGTATGTGGATCTTTACCATACGGTTTCAGGCAAAACAAAAGAACAATTAAAAAAACTTACAAATAAAAAAATCATTGTTATACCGTTCTGGATAAATCAAAATATATTTTTTCAAATCAACAATAAAGATAACCTAAGGGAAAAATATAAAATTAAAAAAGATTCTTATATTATCGGTTCTTTTCAAAGAGACACAGAGGGCAGTGATCTTAAAAGCCCAAAACTATCAAAAGGTCCCGATAGGTTTCTCCAAATAGTTCTTGAAATGCAAAAGGAAATGCCTAAATTAGAGGTTTTATTAACTGGAAAAAGGAGGGGTTATTTGATAGAAAATTTTAAAAAAAATAATATCCCATTTTATTATTTTGAAATGATTGACTATCAAAAATTAAATGAACTTTATAATTTGATTGATTTATATATTGTTGCTTCTAGAGTTGAGGGAGGGCCTAGATCATTGTTTGAATGCGCTATTACTAGAACACCAATAGTCTCAACAGATGTAGGTTTTGCATCTGAACTACTTTCTCCCAAGTCAATATTTGAAGTTGATAAATTTCAACTTGCTAAACCTGATATTGAATACTCAAGAAAAAAAGTTTTAAAATATAAGATTCCAGATGGATTTACTCCTTTCTTGAGAATGTTTGAAGAAATATATGAAAATTAGTATTGGGACCAAGCTTAAAGATGGCCCTTGGGGCGGGGGAAATTTATTTGCAATAAATTTGGGAACCTACTTAAAAGACAAAGGTTATAAAGTTGTAAATAACTTATTAGATGATGATATAGATATAATACTTATTACCGAACCAAGGAGAACATCTGAATCTTCAGCATTTACACATTTAGATGTTCAAAAATATCTTAAATACACAAAAGACGATACGTTGGTTGCCCATAGACTTAATGAATGCGATGAGAGAAAAAATACAAAGTACGTAAATAAGTACCTTATTGAAGCAAATAAAACAGCAGATATTTCTATTTTTGTTAGCCAGTGGTTAAAGAGCTTATATTTGGATCAAGGGATAGGAATAAAAGAAAAACATGTAATTTATGCAGGTGCAAATAAAGAAATATTTAATAATAGTGGTTTTACTCCTTGGGACAAGAAAGAAAAATTAAAAATTGTAACTCACCACTGGGGAGCGAACTGGAATAAAGGTTTTGGAGTTTATAAAAAGTTAGATAGATTATTAGAAGATAAAACATGGAAAGACAAATTAGAATTTATGTATATTGGTAATTTGCCCAAAGGGTTTACTTTTAAAAATGTGAATGTTATAGATCCACTCTCAGGCAAGGAATTAGCAAACAAGATAAAAGTAAATCATCTTTATATAACAGGTTCCTTATTTGAACCTTCTGGGAACCACCATATTGAAGCAGCTCAATGTGGCTTGCCTATTCTATATTTAGATAGCGGAGGAACACCAGAATACTGCAAAGACTACGGTATGTTGTTTAATGAAAACAATATAAAAGAAAAAATAATTGAAATTATGAATGATTATGATGAATATGTAGAAAAAATAAAAAAATACCCATTTAATTCTGACCTTATGTGTTCTAATTATGAGGATTTATTTTTAGAAATGTATAACAAAAAAGAAGATATCTTAATATCCAGAACTTTGGAGCTAAAATATAATTTTATAGAAAAGACGTATTATCAATATAAAAAAAGGAAAATGAAAAATGAATAGAGATTTAAACCCCTTACTTAAAAGTTCAACTACCTATCTTGTCTTTATTGTAATATTTTTAACAGCAGCATTTACTAGATCTTTTTTGGGTCTAAGCCTATTTTCTTTTCTTATTGGGGAGTTAGCAATTGGTTTTAGCCTCGCCCTTTCCCTTTATTTTTTGTTTTACGGTAAACCAAAGCATTTCTTTACTTTTAAAAATACAAGATTTAATTTAATTCATAAATTAATTATTATTTATTTTTTATTAAGAATCTTGATTAACTTTTCTGATATAAGTTTGTACAATTTTAAAGTAAGTTCATATATTTGGACCATAGCCTTCATTTATTTTGGACTAATAATTGCTAGTTTTTCAAAAAATGGGTTTGTTATTAAGTCTTTAATGACTTTCATGCCACTATTTGTTTACATTCTCCAAACAGGCAATTATCCAGATGTCATTATTGCATTTTTTCAAAATCATTCAGACAAATTTCAATTTATGAAAGCATCTGACATGGTTTTGGTAGTAATTGTTAGCTCTTTATATATAAGCTTATATTCATCAAAAAAAGAAAATAGTTTGTTCTGGAGTTATTTTCTAATCGCATTGTTCCTTCCATTAGTAGCTGCAAACAGCAGGGGAGCTGTAGGTGGCTTACTACTGTTCCTAATCTTGAATACTATTTTTAGCTTTAACCAGCTAAAAGCTCTAAGATATAAGGTCTTTCTATTATTGATTATTATTTTTGGAGTCTTCTCTCTCTCAAGTCTTAGGGTCAGTGGCGTGACTTTTGCAAGGCCTGCGGATGAGCCTGATTTGACCTTAATTGATGAAATACCAGAGGCAGTAAGAAAAATTGCTGAAGAAAAAAATACCGAGGATGTTTTTCTTTCATTATATTTTCAAGATGGAAGAGTTTACTCTACTGACCCTACAACTAACTGGAGACTAGATATTTGGCAAGATGTTGTTGAAGATTTAAATGATAAAAACAGATTAACTAGAGGTTATGGGTATGGCGAAATCATACCAGTAATGACAGACCCGTCTGCTCCAGGAAGGCTAGGAAGAGATGGATTAAATGAAAATGTACATAATTATTTTGTTAATACTTTAGCTAGGGGAGGCTTAATAAATTTAGCACTATTTATATATTTAAATATTGAGTTGATTAAATTACTTAGATCCTCACGTCTAAGATATCATGCATTTACATATATACTGCCTTGCTTGTTTATGTCAAGTGTGGATATGACTATGGAGGGTGTGCAATTTCCTCTAATCTATTATTTTTTCATAGGATACTTTTTAAGTGAGAAAACATTAAAATCTAATAGGGGTTTGTAATAAAATGTCAAAAAAAGCACTAATTACTGGAATAACTGGCCAAGATGGAAGCTACTTAACAAGATTGTTAATCGATAAAGGTTATGAAGTTCATGGTACAGTTAGAAGGTCTTCATCAATTAACACTCAGAGAATAGATGACATAATATCGACCTACTCACCATCAGGACAGCTAAAACTTCATTATTCTGACTTATTAGATTCTTCTTCGTTAAATACATTAGTCCAATCTATTTCTCCAGATGAAATTTATAATTTAGCGGCACAGTCTCACGTAATGGTTTCGTTTGAAAACCCTATGTTCACTTCCCAGACAGGGACAATAGGTTCGTTATCTTTACTAGAAGCAATAAGATATTCAGATAAAGATATAAAATTTTACCAGGCTTCGTCATCTGAGATGTATGGAGGTAAATCAAGAGATAAATTAAATGAAAATTCTACCTTTGACCCCAGAAGTCCATATGCAGTATCAAAGGTTTTTGCTCATAATATGACAAAAATGTATAGAGATTCTTATAATTTATTTTGTGTAAATGGGATATTATTTAATCATGAATCTCCAATGAGAGGTCAAACATTTGTTACAAGGAAAATCACTAGAGCGGTTGGCAGAATTCATCTGGGCATTCAAGAAAAATTGACCCTTGGGAATCTTGATGCCTCAAGAGACTGGGGTTTTGCAGGTGATTATGTAGAGGGAATGTGGAAAATGTTACAACATGAAAGCGCTGACGATTGGGTTTTAGCAACTGGTGAAAGTCACTCAGTTAAAGAATTTTTGCAAACAGCTTTTGATCTAGTAGATTTGGACTGGGAAGAGTATGTACTAACTTCTGAAAGATATTTACGACCTAACGAAGTTGACTATCTCTTAGGCGATTATTCAAAAGCCAAGGAAGCTCTTAACTGGGAGCCAAAAACAAGCTTTAAAGAATTAGTAGAGATGATGGTAAAAAGTGATATAGACATTGCTAAAAGAGAACAAGTTTTACTTAAAGAGAAATTAATTCAACCTACTTGGGAGTATCCTGTAAATTAGTTGTTATTTTTTATATACCATTGATAAGTATTTTCAAGACCTTCTTCTAAAGATATATTACTTTCCCATCCAAGATTATTAATTTTCGAAGAATCCAATAGCTTTTTAGGATTCCCATCAGGAAATGAAGAATTAAATTTTAACTCACCTTTATATTTAACAATCTCTTTAATTAATATTGCGAGATCTTTTATAGAGATTACTTCATTACTTCCAACATTTAAAAGCTCATGGCTTAAATCCTTTTCTAAAAGAAAACCTATTGCTGATGAAAGATCATCAACATGCATAAATTCTCTCAAAGGTTTGCCGCTTCCCCATATTTCTACCTCATCTGAGTTATTAACTTTTCCTTTATGCATTTTATAAATTAATCCTGGAATTACATGACTATTAAGCTCTTCGAACCTATCATTTGGTCCGTATAAATTAGTTGGCATTAGGTTTAAGATAGTATGACCAAATTGTTCTTTCATTGTCTTAGCAATTTCAAGAGATGAGAGCTTTGCCATTGAATAAGGAGAATTTGTTGGTTCTAATTTTCCTGTCATTAAACTTTCTTCTGTGATCGGACTTTTTGCGGTAAGAGGATAAATACAGCTGCTTCCTATATTTACTATTTTCACATCAGGATAACTAATCAAAGATTCAAAAATGTTCATTGATATTTTTAGATTTTCAATTATAAAACTAAACCTCTGTGTATTGTTTGCATAAATTCCTCCAACCTTAGCTGCCGCAATTATTACTATATCTGGTTTACATTCAAGAATTTTTTTTGATGTCTCTTCATATGAAAATAAATCAGTATCTTCTCTAGAGGACTCTATAACATGATACTTACTAGATAAAGAGTTGAATTTTCTAACGATTGATCTTCCAACCAATCCTTTGCTTCCAAAAACTAATATATTCACGTATTAACCATAATTATAAAAATATTATTTTGATAGATTCTTTATAAAAATTTAATTTTTCAGATAAATGTTTATATTCTAATTTAATTGTTTTTCTTACTAGGTAAAGCAGATCAAATCTTCTAACTGTTTTAACTAAATGGTATTTACCTTCAGTTTTTAAGGCTATATTTTGGTAAAAAGAAGCACCCAAATTAAAGCAACCTCTTATGTTCCAGGGTTTATTATTTCCTTGATAATGTATTAATAAAACATCTTTCTCTATTTTTTCTATCGGAGCCGGTAGTGCTAAATTTAGAGGATAGTTAAAAGCTTCACTCAATTCAATGTATTGACCATCAATATAACTGTTTAATACATCTTGATCCCAATAATTAATTCTATCTTTTATTTCTTCAAGCCTTTTAAGAATCAACTCACCCATTTTTTTTTCAACCCATTTTTTATGATCAACAAACATTACACCAGCATTGAAATATTTTGAAGACTTCATTCCCAAGTTTTTAAAATAGTCTTCATGTTCATTATTTTTATTAAAATCTGTTCTGCATGCAACAACGTAATTGCTATTTATTAAATTTAAAGTTATTTTATTTAGCTGCTCATCAAGATTATTAATAGCGATAATATCTGCATCTAAATAAATGTAGCTCTTAATGTCTTTTGGAATAATTTTATCAATAAAAAGTCTATAATATGTAGCCTCAGAAACATGTTTATTTTCTAAATTTGGAAAATTAAAACTTGAAAATTCAAATGGGTATAAATTAATTGAAAATTTATTAAATTTTTTTTCTATGAAGTTTTTATATCCAAGGAAGGTATCCGGTTCTTTGTGTATTATGTGTAATTCTATATGTCTATTTGTGTTTTCTAGTAAGCTGTTAATTGAGTAAAAGAGTTGTTTGTTGTAATTTTTATCGGCTGCATACACAAAATTATTCACAAATACTATTTTATTAACTTATTGGCTAATGGTTATGAAAATTAAAATAAATGAAGACTTTATAGATAGTTATTTGGATTTTTTAAATGGTTTGAAAAAAGATAATGGTTATGGCTACTACCCTGTAAAAAAAGGTGCTACACACGAAGGAAAAAATATTGAGTTAGGATTTAGCTGTTTTGCTATAAAGAGTTTATATATTATTGATGAGTGGAAAAACATTACAGAACACCAAAAAAACAATTGGTTAAATTTTATAAATGAATTTCAAAATAATGAAAATAAAAATTTTTCAGAGGGCTCCTTTATTGATATAAACTATTTAGAAAATATAAATAAGTTATCTCCAATAAAGGAAGCAAAAAGAAATATAAAGAAGCTCTTTTATGGCAATAACAATGTTAAGTCAAAAAAAGAAGAAATACAGGAATTTATTAGAGCTGAAACTAAGCAAGCAATTTCTACCTTATATCAAGTAGGGTCAAAGAATAATAAGAAGTATCATGATAAAGTTTTTTTTGAAAACAAAATTACAAAATATTTAAATTCATTGAATTGGTCTAAACCATGGAATGCAGGAGCTCAGTTTTCTGCACTCTGTGTTTTCTTAGAATCTCAAGAAAAACAAAATAAGTTATATATTGAAATGAAAAAGGAGCTAGTTAGCTTTTCTAACAATATTATTGATCCTGAAACGGGCTGTTATTTTAAAAATAATATACCAGAAAAAACTGAGTTAATAAATGGCGCAATGAAGGTTTTAACTGGATTAGATTGGTTAGGAGAGCCTGTTCATAAACCTGAAAGATTAATTGATACATGTTTGAACATTAAGCCACAAGGATATGGTTGCGATATTGTTGATATAGTTTATGTTCTATATAGATGTAGTAAATATAGTGACTATAAAAAATTAGAGATAGATTTATTTTTTGAAGATGTTGAAGAGTTAATTTTTAATCATTATTTTTCAGACAAAGGCGGTTTTTCATATTATGTTGGGAAAAGTCAGTTATATTATTATGGGTTAAATATTACCGAAGGGGAAGAGGAGCCTGATATCCATGGAAGCACTTTATTAATGTGGGCCTTATCAATGATTTATGATTTTAGAGAAAAAAGTCATGTTAAATTTAATATCCTGAAGCCTTAGCTATGAAGACAAGCTATAGAAAAATAATATAAAGAGATAAACTAAGAAACTTTTTTAAAGTTAAAAATTGTTAATTTTTTAGTCTTAAAAAAGCTTTCCAAATCAAACGTAGTAAGAATTCCATTTTTATGTAGTTTTTCATTTTGGCCAATCCATCCGTAGATATTTAATGTATATAGATAAATAGTATTACTTACATAATTTTCTAGGTCATTTCTAATATTTATTAATTCTTTTTCAATTCCATCAAAATCTAGATCGTCGTAGTAAATTATAAATTCGTTCTTTAAGTTATTTTTTATTATTAATTCATATTCTGATCTAATTGCATCAGGTTCATGGAGGGCATCAGAGAAAATAAAATCAAAACCGTCTTTAAAACTCTCATTAAAATTTTTTGCATCATCTTTACTAAGGACACTGCCTTTAAAGTAAACTAAATTATTATTATTTTCCTTAATATCATCTAAATTATTGAAATTTGGATTTAAATCATTTATATCGTACCCAACAATTGTTGAATTTTTTATTCCTTTATTTATTTGTAAATAATTTTTTAATACAGATACTCCTATTTCTAGATAATTTATTTGTCCACTAAATATATTTCGAATTAGAAAAATAATAAGGTCACTATAAGTAGGGAGGTTAACTATTTCTTTTTCAAGGTTTTCATAAATCCTTCTTTGCACCCCATAGTCATTCTTAGAATATATATTTTCTGGTAAAAATTTATTAATACTATTTAAGTACTTTCTATTTTCTTCAATAATAGAAAATAATTTTTCATTTCTGTTTACGGCATAATATAATTTTAAAAATATTAATTGAGCTTTAATTACAATAATAAAAAATAGTTTTTTGTATCGGTATTTAAATTGTTCCATATTTATCTAACTTAGCTAAAAATAATTTTTATATTAGCTTTAGTTGTTAGAATACAAGATTATGGCTTCACTCCTAATACTTGCTTATAACGAAGATAAGACTATAAAGTCATTATTAGATAATTTATATGAACATTTTGAGAAGATAATTCTACTTGATGATAATAGTTCAGATATTACTTATAAAAAATGTGAAGAATACATAAATAAAGAAAATTTTATTTATTATAAGAACAAAAAAAACCTTGGTGCTGGAAAATCTTTTGAAGTTGGTTTGGATATATTCAATAAGCTTGATTCTAAATATCTTGTAAAAATTGACGGCGATAATCAATTTAAAATTGAAGATATTAAGTATTTATCTAAAAAAGGACAAGATGAAGATTTTGATTTTATAAAGTGTGACAGGTTTTGGGAAAACGGGATCAAAGGAAGGATACCGTTTATTAGATATCTTGGTAATGCGTTAGCATCTTTACTGATTAAACTAGCAACTGGTAATTGGAAAATAAATGATCCATTAAATGGATTATTTTTTATTTCAAAAAAAGTTACTTTGAATTTTACTGTTAGGAATTTATTTAAAAGATATGGATACCCTTTCTATCTTATATATTATGTAATAAATCTTTCAAAAGAGAATAAATTAAAAATTGGCCAATATCAAAATATTGTGAAATATGGTGATGAAAAAAGTCAGCTAAAAGCTAACACGATGTTATTTAAGTTGTTGTATTTTACTTTTGCTTCATATTATAAAAAAATTAAAACAAAATTAAAATATTCGAATTTACAATTTTCAGCCTTAATTGATATTATCTCTCAATTATTTCTATTTTTATCTTTCTATTCAGTAATTCGAATCGCCATGATAATTGAAAGCGCTCCGAAAGGATCATGGCTAATATTGTCTTTATTGTCCTTATTAATTTCAATAATATTATTGTTTGTATCACAAAATATTGAAAACGGTATTGAAACAAATAACTTAGAAAAAATTAATAATTATGAATTTAATAAAAAATAATAAATTTCAAATTGTATTTTTAGCCATTCTTTTCTTAGTATTTTTTAAGATTGATTTTAGATTTGAAGAGGGAATTAATTGCTGCGGGGATGATTATGATTACTATGCGCATGCTGAAACGATAGCTGAAGATTTTGATTTTGATTACTCAAATCAACTAAAGGGGTACGAAGAAAGAAGATTTAATTTAAACGGAAAAATAGCGCCCAAAGGTTTTGTTGGGTCAGGAATACTCTCAAGTCCATTTTTATTAATAGGTAGTTCAATTGATTCTTTACTTCAAAATTATCAAGAAGATAAATATATTAGTTTTATGAATTATAAGTTATTAATTTATTCATTTGCTTCGGTATCGTATATGTTTCTTACAATCTATTTATTACAAAAATGCTTATCTTTTTTGAAAATAAAAACTTCCTTATTAGAAATATCCCTTATATATGCAGCTTCCGGTGTTGCCTATTTTGCTTTTGAAAGGTTTTCTATGTCCCATATTTATGAAACATTTTCAATAACTCTAATAATATTTTATTCATTTAAATATTACTTAGAAAAAAATCAAAATTTTTATGCATTTTTAATTCCTATTACGATTTTAATATCACTTTTAGTGCGATTGGTTAACTACTATTCTTTAATAATTCCCTTTTTAATTTCTTATATCCTTAAGAAAAAGTTTGATAAAGGTTTATATTTTAACCCTTATTTTATTTTTTCTACTCTAATCTGTATTGCTATATATAGTTTTATATCTAAGAGTGTTTATGGAATAGTTACCATTGATCCCCAAACTATGTATGGATTAAGTGGTGGGATGCTACAAAGTTACTTCGGTAATGAAAGTATCATCACTTTTTTAAGTGAAAATATAAAAAATAGTTTTTTAATTCTTTTTGGTAAAGAGTTTGGCATTTTTTGGTTTTCACCAATAATATTTTTTGGATTATTCTCATCATTCTTGATAAATAAAAAAATTAATATCTTAGTAATTTTCATATTCCTGCTTCCTTTTATTCAGTCCTTTGGAGCGGTATTGCTTTGGAAGTCAGCAGCCTCTTCATATGGGTTTAGATATTTATATTCTTTAGTTCCGTTATCAATTATCTATTTTTTTACGAACCATAAATTAAGCAACTTTAACTTTTTCAGAAAAGCTTTAGTAATTTTTAGCATTTTTTCTCTTTTTTCAATTCTATTTTTTGAAACAACAGAGTTAACACAGCTATCTACAGTTGAGGAAATGAATAGTTTTGGAAGAGAAATAAAATATGTTGAACCGAATTACCTTTTAGGCTACCTTGGTTCAGTCTTTCAAATTGAAAGTTACTTTAAAATATTTGTTACGAGTTTTCTTGGCGTTGCAATATTCAAATTTACCTTTTTATTTATTGATTTAGATAGCTTTATTAACCTTCTAAATAAATTAAAGTTACCAACCCAAAATGAAGACTTCATGAACTACCTTTATGAAATTCAATTAGTTTCATTTAACAAAATACTTTTTATACTTGCATACTTTCTTTTATTAGCATTTTTTATAATTAGAAAAGATAGATATAAATTGTATATATAAAAATTTAAAGCTTCCTCTATCTCTTAGCATTCCGTGTTTATTGTTCTTTTATCAAGGAGTCTATAGTACTGCCCAACAGAATCTAAATCATAAAAAGGGACTACATACCCGCATTCATTTATTGCAAGTATTTCTTTACTAGGAACGCCGTCCTTCCAGTCAATTGTTTTCCTTAATTCTATATTGTTAACAAAATTTGACAGTAAAGCAAGAATAGTTATTGTTGAAATCAAATTTGTATATTTAAAGCTTAAGTTCTTGAAATAAATTTTCGACATTTCAACTACAAGAAATAATATTGGAGGGAGAAACGGAAGTACGGTTCTTAATAGAGGAATAGGTTTATCAAGAATATATGGAATTAAATAAATTGAAAAAAGCGAAGAGTACGAAATTAATAAAATCTTTTTTGTGTTTTTTTCAAATTTATTAAAACTTAAAATCGGTAATAAAAATAATATTGATAAAAACAACTTAAACAACATGCTTTTATTCATATATAGACCATGAAGACCAAAAAATCCTGAGAGGATACTCAATATTGGTGGATCGACTACACCATAAAGTGGCTTACCAATAGAAGTTACTATAAATAAAATATAAATGTTAACCACTGAAGTTGCAACAACTATGACATTGATAAAAAATGTCAAAATTTTCTTTTCATTAGTAAATATTTCTTTAAGATTAACAAACCAAAAAATAATTAAATAAACAACAGATACGTGATAGCTTAAAGTAGAGATTGATAAAAGAATAATAGGCCAAATTAATGAATATTCTTTAGAACTAGTATATAAATATAAAGCTAAAAATATTAAAGACGTGCTTATCCCATACCCTCTTGCTATCGAGAAGAAATCAATTAAATATGGATTCAAGAATAGTAAGGCTGATGAGAAGATATAATTTTTTGTTCTTTTTGAAATTTGAAAGACAACTAGAAGATAAATTAATCCAAATAAAATATTAGGAAGTCTTAGTATTAGTTCTGAGTAGCCAATATTTTGGAATAAGTACATTAAATAACTATTCAATATGTGATTATTTGCAATTCCAATATTTAAGTAATCTCCAACATAAGAATAATTCAAGAATGAATAAGCTTCATCGACTGTAATCTCTGTATTTTTTGCTTTAAAGATAATTAAGATAAATAATGAACAAAAAATGATCATTAAGTTAATAATTTTTTTATTAATTTTTATTTTTTGAAAGAATGGAATCACTTTTTATCGAGTTAACAAACTTTTAAATTTTGCAAACTTACCTTGATGAATTTTCTCTTTTAATCCAAATGCGTTAAAACCAAATTGATCTTCTTTTAAATTAAGCATTTTATTTTTAATATATTTCGGATGCTTATCAATAGGCATTAATTTTTTATGGTTCTTATATCTTCCTTTTATCATTTCGAACCAAGCATCGAAGGCTTTCTCTGGATCGTCACCTTCACCTTTTCCCCAGTCTCCAAAATATCTATACCATGCTCTAGCAAACCTAGCCCTATCTTCAGAGATAACATTTTTTGTTTTAAACATTGAATCATAATTCCATAAAAATATTTTAGATATTGGCACATCACTTGGAAGGATTTCTTTTCCATTTAATGTAGGTAAACAAAGATCTCCGCCACCGTTTAGTTTTATATTAGGAAACTCTTTTTTATTATAAGCAATAACAATATTGGTTTTTAATGCATACCTGTCTGGAGTAAAGAATTGATACTTAGGGAAGGCAACAGCAGGTTTGTCAAAATTATTACCAAGTTCTTTTCTTATGTTCTCAAAATCTTTTTCATGAAAAAAATAATCAAGATCCATTCTAATTACCCAATCACCCGTTGCTTTTTGATAACTTTCATTAAAAACTTTTCCTATATGGTCCCAAGTAAATTCATATGGCCAGTTCTCACCACTTCTAACAACTTCATCTGCTAAATCTTCATAACAAGCTAAAGCTTCTTTCCAGGGGTCCATTCTTTCTTCGGGATTTGTGTAACTAGTTGCAATAGAAAGTTTATACATATAAATTATTTTACTTAAATTGTTGAATTTTAAAATATTAAATATAAAAGGAGTATCAAAGTTAAATACGACATTATATTTATTAGCATTTAAGGATAAAATTTATAACTTAAGGTATTGTTCAATTTCAAGATTAAAATTTTTTAGATCATATTCCTTACGTACTAACTCCATTGAGTTAGTTGAAATTTTATCAAGCAATCCGAAGTTTTCATAAATTTCTGATATTTTATTTGTCCATAAATCTAATTTATTATTATTTAGAAAAATAATATTCTCTGAGTCTTTGTAATTATCATAATCCCAAAAACCTATTGTACTAGTAGTTAAAACAGTGGTACCAACAGAAGCTGCTTGGAGTCCAGCACTCTGGCCGGAGGAAACGAGAGTATTTTTTATTGGCAATATTACTAAACGAGAAGACTCGTAATAATTTTTAATTTCTGGATCTGACAAATAGCTCGCATTCCAATCTCCAAGGATATTTTTTACGTTTTGAGATTTAATATCTGAATCTTTAATAATTTTTGTTATAAATGTAAATGGTATATCTTTTAGTCTATTAGCAATTTCTATAACCAAATTAAAATCTCTATGTCCGTTACTACCAATAAAGAGAACACCTTTTTTATTTTTATTTTTCCTTTCTTTGCTTGGTTTCCAAAAATCTATATCTAGACAAAAGGGAATACAAACAAATTTTTCATTAAACTTTGGATAATTATTTTGTGCAAAATTAAATTCACTTCTGTTTGTAAAAATTATTTTATCTACTGTATTTAAAAAAAGGAACAATACAATTTTTCTTAATATTCGAATAATAAGATACGTATTTTTCATTGCAAACAATCCAGAATTTATAACTAGAAAATTAATATTTTTAAATAATTTAAATAGTCCTATAAATGGGAAGCAAGTCATTCCAATACCGTGATTAGATGCAACTATATTTTTAGACCTGTAAATTTCTGATATATTTTTTTTAGTGAGAAGATTCGACATATAAAAAGTAAGTTTTGTTCCTCTGGATAAAACCCTATCTAATAAGTGTATAAAAAAAGAACCAATCGAAGACCGGCTTCTCCCAACGGTTTCAATTATATTCAGTGAATAATTTTTATTTTCAAAATATGGATAGCCGTAAAAAAACTCTTTTCCAAAATCTTCCGTAGAATTTAATTTAATTTTTCTTCCAGATCCAAACACGTATGTAATATCAAACTTATATTTATTAGACATAATCCCACAATTATAGTAATTAAGTTATTATTTTATTAGATAGTGCTAATGAATGAACAAATACTAGTTATAGGATCTGAAGGCTTTTTAGGTAAGCACGTAAAGAGGATATTGGATATCCAAAAAAATGATTATATTGAAATAACTGGAAAAAAACACATAGATATTTCTAATAATAAAGAATTAGAAGATTTTATAAAAGATTATGATATTCACTCAATAATTAATTGTTCAGCTTTTGTAGGTGGAATTTCATTTGGTTATAAATATCAAGGGGACTTACTTCACAAAAATACAATTATGTCAGGAAATATTTATTCTGCAGCTATTAATTGTGGAGTAAAAAGAGTTATTAATCCAATATCGAATTGCGCTTATCCAGGAAATTTAGAGACTTATGAAGAAAGTAAATTTTGGGATGGACCACCACATGAGTCGGTTTTTAATTATGGGCTAGCAAAAAGAATAACAGTTGGCTTAGGGAAAAGTTTTTATGAGCAATATAATTTATCAAGTATGAACGTAATTCTCTCAAACATGTATGGCCCTAAGGATCACTTTGAAGAGGAAAGATCCCATGCATTAGGAGCACTTGTAAAAAAAATATTTGATGCAAAAAAAGAGAATAAAAAATCAATTGAAATATGGGGAACAGGAAAACCGATTAGAGAGTGGCTATATGTAGAAGATGGTGCAAATTCTTTAGTTAAATGTTTAGATCTAGATTCTGGGTATTATTTTTTTAATGTAGGAATAAATAAAGGATATTCAATAACAGAAATTGCTCAAACAATTGCTAATGAAATTCAGTGGGAAGGAGAATTTATTTATAATACAGATAAACCTGATGGAGTAATGAAGAAGACAGTTAATGGGGAAAAGGGAAGTAAAATTTTGAAGTGGGAACCAGAAGTTGACCTCAACCAAGGAATAAAAAAAACTGTAGAATGGTATGTAGAAAAAAATGAATAAAGAAATATTAGAAAAAATTTATTTCGAGGATCTTCATATTGCTTCTATAGTAAGGCCAGAGCTTTCAGAAAAAGGGCTTACTTTCTTAACTGAAGATCAGAATTTTATTCAAGTTGGAATTTGGAATTATGAAAAAGAAAAAAGACTAGAAACTCATTATCACAATACATTTCCAAGAGAATCTACAAAAACAAACGAAACGGTTTATGTTGTTAAAGGGAGTATTAAGTGTAATTTATACCAAGAATCAGGTGAATTTATATCTTCTCATGTTATAGAGAAAGGTGAGATGATAGTTCAGTTTAACGGCGCACACGAGTATTTTATTATTGATGACGCTCTAGTAATTGAAACAAAAAATGGCCCCTATTTTGGACCTGAAAAAGACAGAACAAGAATATGAAGTATAACCAAGTAGAACCCTATATTGATCAAGATGATGTTAAAAACGTATCTAAATATTTAAGCTCCGGAGGATGGGTTACAGAACATAGAGTTACAAAAGATCTTGAAGAAAAAATAAAAAGTTTTGTTGGTAGAAAGTACTGCCTTTCTGTTCCTAATGGAACAATTGCAATTTACTTAAGTTTATTAGCAGCAGGAATAGGCAAAGGCAAAAGAGTAGCAATACCAAACCTGACTATGATAGCCACTATAAATGCAGCAATATGGGCAAACGCAGAGCCAGTCTTAGTTGATGTTGATGAAGAATTGTGTATGTCTTATGATAAATTACTAAATAAAAAAAATATAGACGCAGTTATTTTTGTACCTTTGAATGGTAGAACTGGAGATGGAAAGAAAATCTATAATTGGTGCAAAAAGAACAAAGTAAAATTTATTGAAGATTCGGCACATGCTCTTGGCTCTTCTTATGAAAATTTAATGTGTGGATCAATCGGCGATTTGAGTATTTTTTCATTTACACCTCATAAATTAATTACTATGGGACAGGGTGGAATGATACTTACAAACAATAAGAAATATTTTGATTTTTTATCAGATTTAAAATACTTTAACAGGCTTAAAGATAAAAATGATTGGCATAAAGGATTTGGTTTAAATTTTAAAATTACTGATTTACAAGCTTCCTTAGGTTTATCACAATTTAACAAAATAGAAAGTTTTATAAAAAATAAAAAAAACTTACTTAAAGTGTATGAAGAAACAATTAATAATCCGAATGTTTCTTTTCCAGGATTCAAAAACTACGAACTTCCGTGGTTTTTTGATCTTAAAATTAATACCATTAAAAATAAAAAAATACTTGTTGAAAAACTTAATAGCAAGGGAATTGAAACAAGAGAATTTTATCCTGCTTTAAGTTTACAGAAATATTTAAATAAATATAAGAACAATGATCTAAAATATTCAGAGAGTATTTTTAAAAAAATATTATGGTTACCGTCTTCAAATAATTTAACAAAAAAAGATGTTTCTTATATTTCCTCTGTAGTTAATTCATTTACCTAATCTAAATATATATTTTTTAATAAATTTGTTCTTTCAGTATCCTTATTATTTTTTAAACATATCAAGAATCGGAGGTTATTTTAATCATTCTATACGAAAACACTTCATACTCTTTAATTGAGTAATTAATAGTTGAAATATTTATAAATATTTTTATAAGTCTCATTTAAAATATATATATATATGATGGTTGTCATGGAGAATTCAACCATACTATGTTTTGGATTTGATAGACCAATGCATCTTGAAAGAATGTTAAGGTCTCTTGAATCAAATCACGAGTCAATTAATAGTGATGTATATATATGCATAGACGGACCCGCTGAAGGCACAGATATAGAAATGCATTCAAAAACAGTAGAAGTTGCTAAAAAGAATTGGAATTTTAAATCAAAGGAACTTATTTTAAGGGAGAGAAACTTAGATTGTAGAACAAATATTATTAATACAATTACAGAACTTTTTAAGATAAATGATAGATTAATAATTTTAGAAGATGATTTAGTTTTAGGGCCAAATTTTTTATCTTATATGAATGGTGGATTAAATAAATATATAAATGAGAAGGAAATGTGGTGTATTAATGGATATTCATATCCTCAACTAAATTTAAAAACAGGTTCAAGCATTTCGAAGTATATATCACCCTGGGGTTGGGGAACATGGAGTGACAGATGGGAAATATTTGTAAATAAAGATTATGATAAGAAAAATTTTATTTCATCTTTAAGTGAAGATGATAGAAAAGAATTTAATGTTGAAAACTTATATGACTGGGAAGACATAATTGTTAAGAACGAAATGGGAAAAATTAGTGCATGGGATGCTTATTGGTATCAAGCAGTTTTTATGAATAAAGGTCTTACCTTATATCCAAACAAATCTCATATTAGAAATGAAGGTTTTGACGGAACAGGAATGCATTGTTCTTCGACTAATGACTGGATAACACCAATGAATAAGAGCATTACAAGAAGGTATCCAAATAAAATAAAATTAAATAAATTATTTTTGTTTAATACGCTAAGTTTTTATAGGTATTACCGACTAAAAAGGTATATAAGATTTCATAAAAGTAAGTTTTCAAGTTTTAAAAATTTTAGTAAATTTCTTAGAAAAAAAGCTAAAGATTTAGTTTCTTAAATTTACCAAATTTCCTCCTTGTTATTAAATAAAAGTAGTTTAAAACTAAAATTGCTTCTCTAAAATAATAAGAAATACCACTAGTTTTAATTGAATTTGCTATTGAGTCAATAAATTCATCAGGATATTTAATCATTAGGTTTTTATAAAAATAGAGACTATA
>MDTG01251961.1_pt1 | contig 19795 bp, 17 predicted proteins | sample 811421 | NCBI WGS metagenome assembly MDTG01 (sample SAMN05326645, study PRJNA326480) | marine metagenome | isolation source: seawater | place: Pacific Ocean: South East | collected 2011
AATTTAGAATTCTTTTTTCAAAATTTAATAAATCTTCTTCACTAAAAGCATTTGCTAAAGATAGCATTGGAACTTTATGTTTTATTTTTTTAAAATTTTTTGATGGTTTAAATCCAACACTTTTTGAAGGGGAATAGAAATTTTTTAAAAATTTATATCTTTTTTCTAAATTTAAAATTTCAATTTTAAGTTTATCAAATTCTGTATCACTAATTAAAGGTTTATTTTTGTCATAATAATTTCTGTTGTGATCTTTAAATTCTTTAATTTTTTTTAAATAATTCTTTTTAATTGTTTCATTTTGCATTTTTAAAAATAGATCTGATTTTTTCTATTAACTTTTCTTTTTTTTTTTTTTCTTTTATGATTTTTCTTGTTTCATATTTTTTATTAAATACTTGATAAGATTGTTCGTACCATTCGCTTGAATTATAATTATATCCTAAAGTTTTTGCATATTTTTTCGCTTCATCCTCTAATCCAATTATGTAGTGAACTTCAACCAGCCTATGAAGTGCTTCTTCAATATATATAGTGGTATCATAATCATTTACAATATTTTTTAATCTATTTATGGCAGCAATCCATTTCTTCTTTTTAATATAATGTCTAGCAATATATAATTCTTTTGCTGCCATAAAATCATATATTAATTCTATTTTATATTTTGCGTCCAACGCATAATCTGTATCTGGAAATTGATTGATAATTAATTCAAAATATTTTTTAGACTTTTGAAGTTGAAGTAAATCTTTTTTTTCATCTACAATGCTATCATAATAACACATTGCCATAAGATAATAAGCATAATCTAAATTTTCATTACTTGAATATAGTTTAATAAATCTTTGAAGTTCATCTATTGAATTACTATAATATTGCGTTGTCCAATAACTATAAGCCGACATTAATGATGCTCTTGGGGCCCATTCAGATTGTGGAAATAAAATTTCTACTTCATTAAATTTTTTTGCAGCGTAAGTTGCATCGCCAAGATTTAAAGCTTTAATTCCTTCATTATAAGCTTTTACCATTTCACTCTCAATGTCATCGTTTTCTAAAAGATTTTCAGATACTTTTGTTGAGTTATTTGAACAAGAGTTTAAAATTAAAAAAGATAATATAATTATTATATTTAAGAACTTCATAATAATTTTTAACAAATTTTTTAGAAAATTTATAGTTTTAAGCTATAGATTTTAACTGGTTTCTATTTAAAAGTGTGTGTGGAAGGTTTTTTTCTTTAATTTCAAATATAGAATAGTTGTTATTATTTGAAAAAACTTTTCTTAAAAGTTGATTAGTAAGTTTATGACCTCCTTGAGAACAAGTTATTTTTCCAATAATTTTGTGTCCTGTTAAGTAAAGATCTCCTAGACAATCTAAAATTTTATGGTTTACAAATTCTTTTTTATTTCTAAGACCACTTTTATTTAAAATCTCTTTATTTTTAACAACTACCGCATTATCCAAATTTCCACCTTTTGCTAATCCTATTTCTTTTAATTTGTCGATATCCTCAAAGAGACAGAAAGTTCTTGAATTATAAATTTCTGTCAAATCAGCCTCAAAAACTTTTATTACATTTCTTTGCGTGCCTATTAAAGCATTTTCATACTTTAATTCAAAATCTATATCTAAACTGATTTTAGTTGGCTCGATTGAAATTATTTTTTTTCCATCTTTAAATTCTACTTTTTTTTCAATTTTAATAATCTTTATAGGAGTGTCGCTACTTTTTATTCCACTTTTGGAGATAGCTTCTACAAATAACTTTGCCGAACCATCTAAAATTGGAACTTCTTTACTATCAATTTCAATTAATGCATTATCGATTCCCATACCGTATAAAGCACCCATTAAATGTTCAATTGTAGAAACGCTTACTCCACTTTCGTTAGATATAGTTGTGCAAAATAATGCACTAGTTACATTAAAAATATTTGGAATTATAATATTATTTTGTTTGAGATCAGTTCTTTTAAAAATTATGCCAGTATTTGGTTCTGCTGGTTTAATTGTTAGATTTGCATATAAACCACTATGAAGGCCAACGCCTTTAAAGTTAATGTTATTATTGATAGTTTTTTGACTTAAAATTGACATCAAGAACTTATAAGGACTTGAGATGAATTAAGAAAAACAAGAAATGTTACAAGAAAATACTATTTTATTTATTTAAAAAAATGGAAAAGTTTTTCAAAAAAACCTTGTTTTATTTGTTTTTTTGGTACCAATACAACCTCTTGTTTATTTAGGCCCATTGCCAATTTAAATCCAGATTGACAAATATCTTCCGTATTATCTTCTATCAATTCTACATCTTTCAAAAGTGAAATTTTATTTTTAAAGCTATTATTAAATACTCTTGAACCACCACCAGTTAAAATCATTCTGAAATGATCATATTTAAATGAATTTGATTTTATAGACTTAACAGATAATTCCAAAATCTCTTCTATTCTAGAAAAAATTATTTTTTGTATTTTCTCAATTGAAAAATTATCTTCATTTACAATCTTTTTATTTTTTGTAAAATTTATCTTTATAGTCTCAGATTGTTCTAGATCAATATTTAAAATTTTGGAAATATCTTTTGTAATATGGTTGCCACCAATAGGTAGAATATCTAATGAAAGTAGCTTATCATTAAAAAAAGAAATTATAGATGTTTTATCATATCCAACATCTATGAAAGATATATTTCCATTTAAATTTAGATTACTCTTATAATATATAGATTTTGCATAACTTGAACAAATAGTTTGATTAATTAAAATATTAAAATTTGAAAAAATTTTTTTAAAATTTAATACTGTTTCACTTGGTAAACAAATAAAAAGAATATCTAAAGATATCAAATTACATTCTGAGTTAGTTGGCAAATCTGAATAGTCAACGCCATTGATTTTATAATTATTAATAATGATATGTAAAATATTATGATCTCTATAGTTTTTTGAAATTTGTTGTTTTGCTTCCAAAATTAAAAAATTAATATCAGCATTTTTGAGAATATGTCCATCAAGTTTTTTAGATATTGAAATACCTATTGATAACATTTTCAAGCTATCAATCATTAAATTTATACTGTCTATATATTCATTTGAATCTTTTTCGAGAGAAGAAACTATATTTTGAATTTCTTTATGTGAGTGAGGATGATTTAACGAAAATTTACTTTCATTATATAATACATTTTTTTGATTACTTTCAATAAAAACACCAGCTCTTATTTTTGAATAACCACAGTCAAAATATGTTTGAATACTCTTATTATGCATTATTTTATAATTAATTGATTCTCTACTCTCAAATCAATAAAATTTTTTTTTTTAAAATGGTCTTTACTTATTATTTTGTGAGCAAGATTTAATGATTTGAATAAATTTTCTTGAGGCAATTTTATTAAGATATCACCTTTAGTTAAAATATCCCATCTATTCAAAGGAAAAAAATATAACTTTTTAAATTCTGAAAAACTAAATTGTGACCGTTCAACATTTTTTTTAAAAATTAAAAAATCTTTAGTTTTAAACTCACCAAATATATATGGTAATTCTTTATCATATTCCTTTTTTTTAATAAGTTTCCCGTTCGAACCTACTAGCAATTGTTGTTTGTCAGAAATTCTAGCAATGAACTTAGTGGGTTTAATATTAATTTTAATTATTGAGGGATAAATTTTCTTAATATTATATTCTTCTATGATATTATATTTTTCGATAATCTTTTTAATTTCTTCTTTATCAACATCAAATATGCTTTGAGACTGAATATCATTTAATTCGTTTAAAATTTCTAAATTTTCACTAACAGAAAGTCCTTTAACATCTACTTTTATTTTATTATTTTTGAAAAAAAAATTTTCTTTTTCTAAATATTTTCCACTATTAGTGCTCAGTATTAAAAAAAATATTAAATATATTGTTATCTTATATTTTTTATCTTTCAATTGATGCATCTTTTAAAATCCATTCAATTAATTTTATAAAGTTAATTCCATTAAATGCTGCTATTTCAGGAACTAGCGAAAGTTTAGTCATTCCGGGTTGTGTATTAATTTCTAATAAATAAAATTTTCCATTATGAAATTTAAAATCTGATCTTGTTACCCCTCTGCATCCAATTATTTTGTGAGCTTTAAAAGCAATATTCAAAATTTCTTTCATTTTTTTTTTGTCTAAATTTACTGGTATTATATGCTTTGTTTTTGCTTTGGAGTTATATTTTGCTTCATAATCGTAAAACTTCCTTTTGGGCTTCAGCTCAATTGCGCCAAGTTTTTTTTTACCCATAATAGCAACTTGAATTTCTCTGCCAGGTATAAAATCCTCTACTAAAATTTCATTATATGATTTTAATTTTTTTAGATTTTTGTTTATGTTGCTTTTATTACAAATATAAACATTTACACTTGATCCTTCATTAATTGGTTTAATAACTACAGGAAATTTTAATTTTTTTTCAATAGTTTTAATAATATTTATATTATTTTTTTTTTGAGAAAATTTTATATATTTTGGTGTCAAAATTTTATTTTTGATAAAAATTTCTTTTGAAATCACTTTGTCCATAGCTATTGTGGAGGCTATGACCCCTGAGTGTGTATAAGAAATTTTTTGGGTTTCTAATATTGTTTGAATATATCCATCTTCACCAAATTGTCCGTGTAAGGCATTGAATATAATATTTGGTTTAAATAGTCTTATATTATTTAATAAATCATTATCTGGTTCACATATTTTTACTTTATAGTTGTTTTTTTTTAATTCCCTACCAACTTGTTTCCCAGTATCTAAACTTATTAGACGTTCTTTGGATATTCCACCACAAAGGATTAAAATTTTTTTTTTTAACATTATTCTAATATTTTAATTTCTCTTTCCAGTCTAACACCAGTTTTTTTTTCAACATTATCAATTACAAACTCTATCAATTTATTCATATCATTAAAACTCGCATTATTTTCATTTACAAAAAAATTACAGTGTTTACTTGAAATACTAGCACCACCAAATTTTGTGCTTAATGGTACCGATTCTTTAATCAATTCCCATACTTTTTTGTTTGTTTGTTTAATTGGGTTTTTGAATGTGCTTCCACTTGTTTTAATTTTACTTGGTTGAGATTTATTCTTTTTATTTTTTAACTCATAAATCTCTTTTTTTATTTCATCTTTATTCTTTTTTGATCCCTTAAAAGATGCACTTAAAAAAATTAAGTCATCTGATAAATCATTACTTCTATATTCAAATAAAATTTTTTTTGCTGGTATAGTAATAACTCTTCCCGATAGGTCAATTGCTTGAATTGAAATAAGAATATCTTTAAATTCTTTATTGAAACATCCAGCATTCATTTTAATTCCTCCTCCTATAGTTCCAGGAATACATGACAAAAACTCAAAACCTCCTACTTCATTTTCTAGAGCATATTCTGATAATTTTTTATCTGTACAAGAGCTACCAGCAACAATAATATTATTTGGTAGAATTGAAATATTTGAAAAATTTTTACCTAATTTAACAACTATTCCATCAAAAATCTTGTCATTAACAAGAATATTTGAGCCCGCTCCTAGAATAAAAATTTTTTGTTTTTGGCCAAATTTTTTTAAGAATAATACTAAGTCTGATAGAGACTCTGCTTTAAAAAAAACCTTTGTCTTTCCACCAATATTAAACCAATTCAATTTTTTCAAATCATAGTCGAAATAAAATTGGCTAGTGAGTTCTTTAGAAAATTTTTTGATTTTTTCAATCTGCATTATACTAATTTAGGTAACTCTTTCATCCAAGTTGATATAGTTCCTGCCCCCATACCAATAACAATTTTTTTTCCATGAATGTTACCTTTTATAAATTTAGCTAATTGATATTGATCATTAACCATAAATAATTTTACTTTAGATTTTTTTATGATTTCCTTTGCAAAATTATTATAATTAAAACCCAGCTTTATTTTTTCACCAGCTGCATAAATTGGACATAAAATTACAATATCTGCTTTTTTAAATGATTTACTAAATTCTTTTTTTAGGTCTTTTAGTCTAGATATTCTGTGTGGCTGAAATACACAAACTACTTCATTATTTTTATAAGCTGCTTTAACTCCATTAAGAACCTCTTTAATTTCTGTAGGATGATGGGCATAATCATCATAAAAATCCGTTTTACGATATGTAAAGATTTTATTAAATCTTCTTTGAACACCTTTAAATTCTCTTAAACCCTTTTTAATAATTTCTTTTGATATTCCAATTGTATGAGCTATAGCAACTGCAGCGGTTGAATTTCTTATATTGTGAATGCCCAGAAGAGGAATTTTAATTTTTTTAATTAATATATCTTTTTTTCCAAATAATTTTATTAGTAAATCATATTCAGAAAATTCTTTTTCATATTTAATATTCTTTATACAGAACTGAGCATTTCGATTCGCACCATAAGTATAATAGTTTTTTATTTTTAATTTCTTCAATAATTTATTATTATTTTTATCATCAATACAAATAAAAGACTTTCCAAATGAAGGAACTTTATGAATAAATTTTATAAATAAATTTTGAAGATCATCCATAGATTTATAAAAATCCATATGCTCTCTGTCAATATTTGTAATTATTGAGTAAGTAGGAGGAACATGAATAAAACTTCCATCCGACTCATCAGCTTCTAATATACACCAATCACTTTTTCCAAGTTTAGCAGAGTTGTTTAATGAATTTAAAACACCTCCGTTTATAATTGTTGGATCTAATTTTGTTTTGGAGAATATAGAAGCCAATAATGATGTTGTTGTTGTTTTGCCATGAGATCCTGTAACTACAATATTTTTAGTTAAAGAAACAATATGTGCCAACATTTCACCCCTCTTATAAATTGGCAAATGTCTCTTTCTCGCTTCAATTAATTCTAAATTATTTTTTTTTATTGCCGAAGAAACAACTATAATTGTTGCATTTTTTAGATTTTTTTTTGAATGTTTTATTGAAACTTTTATTTTACCTTTTTTAAGCCTTTCAATATTTTTATTATTTGAAATATCGCTACCTTGAACATTAAAACCCATGCCTTTCATTATCAATGCTAGGCCGCTCATGCCAATACCACCAATACCAATAAAATGTATAACCTCAGCTTTTGCTAATTCAATTTTCATTTATAGTAGTTATTATTTTTTGATTTATATTATTCCAGGTATTTTGATAGTTAAAATTTTTCATATTTTTTTTTTTATCTAAATATTCGCTTTTATTCTCAATAATGTTAATTAATTTTTCTGTCAGATTTCTTTTGTTAATTTCATTTTCACGCATCATCCAATTGCATCCTTTGCTCTCATAAAATAATGCATTTTCAAATTGATGATTATCTTTAGCACTGGGTAATGGGATTGCAATATGTGCTATATTCAAAAAAACTAATTCTGCCAATGTAGATGCACCAGCTCTGGTAATACAGATATTTGATTCATTCATAAATTTTAAAACATTATCATTAAAATCAAATAATTCACTTTCAATATTATTTTTCAAATAATAGTTTTTTAAACTATTAAAATTTTTTGAATTAGTTTGATGGAAAATTTTTAATTTATATTTTTTTGACAATTCTAGCACTGGATCTTGAATTATTTTATCAAATATCATCGCTCCTTGACTGCCCCCAATGACTAATAATTTAATTTCTTCATTTATATCACTTATTATTTTTGATGAATAAAATTCTTTTCTCAATAATGTGGGTATTACGGAAATATTTTTTTTTAATTCTTTAGGAAAATTTTTAATATTTTCTGAATAACAAAAAATTTTTTTACAAGAGTTAATAAATAAATTATTCATCCTTCCTAAAACCATATTTGGTTCAAATAAAAATAATTTAAGATTAAGAATTTTAGATGCAACACATAAAGGTAAGGACATATATCCACCTGTAGAAATTATTATTTTAATTTTATTTTTTTTTAAGAAAAATAAAGATTTTAAAGTTAAAAAAAATATTAAAATAATTTGAAAAGGTAATACTAAAATATTTTTAGATATTTTAGGTACATCTATAATTTCTATATTAACTTTACTGTTATCTAAAAATTCAACTCCTCTTTTATCTGAAGATATAAAGATATTGAATTCATTTTTTAAATGTTCATGCAGTATTGTTGCAGGAATTACGTGTCCACCTGAGCCACCAGTACTAATTAAAACATTCATCATATTAATTAACTTTTCTTTTTGTTAAATTAAGAATTATACCAGAAAGGATAGACACGCCTATAATTGAAGAACCACCATAACTTAAAAAAGGTAATGTCATACCTGTTGTTGGAAATAATCGGATATTTACACCTACATGTATTAAAGCTTGAGCAGCAATAAGAGTAATTGACCCTACTAGAATTAATTTAATTTTTTCATTTTGTTCTAAATATACTTTCTTAAATACGCTATATATAAAAAATAAAAACATCATTAATATCAAAATAATTATAATAACCCCAAACTCTTCTGATATTACAGAAATAATAAAATCTGTATGTGTTTCTGATCCTTTATACTTTAATGTTCCCTCTCCTACACCTTTTCCAAAAAAACCACCACTAGAAATTCCATCAATAGATTTTGCCACCTGAGCACCGTGTGATCCAGTATCGGGATTAAAAAAGGAAAAAATTCTTTTTTTTATATATTCAAATTTTGGAATATAGAAAACCATATATATTAAAGATGTTAGTGAAATACTAAAAAAAGTAAGAAAAACTATAAGACTTATTCCTGAAATAAAAACCAATGTAATCCAAGATAAAAAAATGAGTAATGTTTGTCCAATATCTGGTTGAATCATTAATAAAAAAGATACTGGTACTATAACTATAAAACTAAGAAGATATTTATAATAAATATGAATATTCTTTTCACTACTTAAAATAGTAGCAAGAATTATTATTGTAAAAGGCTTGATAAGCTCTACTGGTTGAAATCTTGGTAAAAAAAATAAGTTTAACCAACGTTTTGCTCCATTAACTTCAGTTCCAATTATTGGAACTAAAAATAAAAAGATTAAAGAAATAAAGAATAAAATAATTGAAACTGCAAAAAGATTTTTTTCACTTAAAGAAGAAAAAAATATTAAAATAGTTATTCCAATAAATATATATGCTAAGTGTTTAAAAAAGAAAAAATAGGTATTGGTTTCTAGTTTATCTGATGCAATTAAAGATGTTGATGCTAAAGAGAAAAATAATCCTAAACTAAATAAAAAAAGAATAAGTAAAAAGATAGTTTTATCAATATTCTTCCACCATCCATAATAGAACCTAAAAATTGAATTATCGTTTAACATAACCAAGCCTCTTAATAAGATAATTAAAATATTTGCCTCTATCTTCAAAGTTTTTAAAACTATCAAAAGAAGCAGCAGCTGGACTAAAGAGAATAATCTTATTATTTTTATCTTTATTTATATCTAAAAAAATTTTCTTAATAAGACTTTTTAAATTTTTAAAAGACTCTAATTCAATAACTTTTCTAAATTCATTTAAAAATAAATTTTTATTTTTTCCAAAAATATAAGCCTTAAAATTTTTACAGTCATTTTTAGATAATAAAAATTTATCACCTCTTTTTTTTAAACCTCCAACTATCCAGTAAACATTAGTTAAAGATTTTAAAATACTTAAAGATGATGCAAAACTTGTAGCTTTAGAGTCATTTATAATCGTTAAGTTTTTAGATTTATAAATTATTTGCTGTCTATATTTTAAACCCTTATAATTTTTTAAAACATTAAATATATTTTTTTGTTTAATCTTAAATAACTTTATAATCTCAAGAATAAAAGATAAATTTTCTTTATTTGCATCTGTTTTAAAATATGGATTATTTATTTTTTTTAAAATTGTTGATTTTATTTTTCTATTAACTTTGATTATTTTAGGGAGATATTTTTTAGATTTTAGTTTATTTTTAATATAAACATTATTTGTATTTAAAATTGCAAAATCTTTTTTTGTTTGATTGTCTATTAATTTAAATTTTGCCTTTATATAATTTTTTAATGTTCTATGCCTCTCTAAATGATCTGGAGAAATATTTAATATCACTCCTATATTTGACCTAAAAATTTTACTATAATCTAGTTGATAGGAGGAAGCCTCTATTACAAAAATAGTCTTATTTGTTAAATTTTTTTCAAGTAAAATAGGATTTCCTATGTTGCCTACTAACCTCACATCTTTTTTTTGTTTTTTTAAAATTTCATAAAGTATTTGAGCTGTAGTAGATTTACCATTTGTGCCAGTAATGGTAATACTTTTATTTTGATTATAATTGCTAAAAAAAACATCTAAGTCAGTAAAGATTTTTTTTAAATTTTTTTTTAAATATTTGCTAAGCCTACATTTCTTAATATTAATTCCAGGGCTAATTATTATATAATCAATATTTTCTCTTATTATCTTTTTATAACTTATTAAATTTTTTTTTATCTCTTTGTTAATATTATTAATTTTATTATCATCATATACATATAATTTATTTTCTTTTTTTAAAAATTTAAAAGTGGATAGACCACTTTTACCAAGTCCATAAATTAAGATCTTTTTTTTAAAAAAGATTTTTTTATTATTTAACATTACCTTAATTTTAATGTCGCTAATCCAATCATTGCTAAAATTATTGAAATAATCCAAAATCTTACCACCACAGTAGACTCAGCCCATCCTTTTTTTTCAAAATGATGATGTATTGGAGCCATTTTAAAAACTCTCTTGCCAGTCAACTTAAATGATAAAACTTGAACAATAACCGATACTGCTTCCAGAACAAATACTCCTCCTGTTATTGCTAAAACAATTTCATGTTTAGTTATTATTCCAATCCCACCAAGTGATCCGCCCAATGCCAATGAACCTGTGTCCCCCATAAATATTTTTGCAGGTGGAGCGTTGAACCATAAAAAACCTAAACAGGCGCCAATGATAGATCCACAAAATACTGAAACTTCTCCCATACCCTGAATATAAGATATTTGTAAATATTCAGAAAAAACGATGTTCCCTGTTACATAACTAATAAAAGCAAAACATGCTGCGACAAGTATAACTGGGACAGTTGCTAAACCATCTAATCCATCAGTTAAATTTACAGCATTTGATGAGCCCACAATTATAAAAACTGAAAAAGGTATAAAAAACCACCCAAGATTTATTACTAAATCTTTAAAAAATGGAAAATATAAATTAGTTAATTCTTTATTTTCAGAAAAATGACTTAACATTAATATAGCAATAATAGCTATTATAATTTGTGAAATAATTTTAAATTTAAAAGAAATTCCAGATGAGTTTTTAGATTTAATTTTACTATAGTCATCATAAGCTCCGAGCAAACCAAAAAAAGATACAATCAAAAGTAAAAACCAAATATGCACATTAGATAAATCTCCCCATAAAAGTATACCTGAAAATAATCCAATAAGTATTAATACACCACCCATTGTTGGAGTACCTATTTTCTTTATTATATGATCTGAAGGACCATCTTCTCTTATTGGGTCTAAAATTTTTCTTGCAGAAAAGAAATTAATAAAAGGTGTTCCTATTAAAAAAACTACAGCCATTGATGTAAACATCGCTAAACCAGTTCTGAAAGTAAGATACCTAAAAACATTAAGAAAAGAGTATTGATCTATAAATTCTAAAATAATATTATAAAGCATAAATTTTTCCCTTTTTTATATCATTTGTTATTTTGTTCAGACCAGTAGAATTAGAACCTTTAATCATTAAATAATCATTATTATTTATATTGTTTTTAATCAAATCAATTATCTGTGAATTTTTTTTTAAAACTAATCCTTTTTTACTCTTATTTAAATTCTTATATGTGTTTTTTATAAACTTACCAACAACATTTACAGTATTAATAGAAGTTTCGTTGATACTTTTGCTAATCTCTTCATGCAATTTTTTTGAATGTTTGCCTAGTTCTAACATATCTCCAAGTATTAAATGTTTTTTAGAATTATTTTTGGGAAGACTGTCAAAATTTTTTAATGCAGATTTTAATGATAATGGATTTGAATTATAGCTTTCATCCATAAGATAAAATTTCTTTTTTAATATTTTTATTCTTGAAATGTCTCCTCGTCCACTAGGAGTTTTGTAATTATAAAAAATATTATTGTCTAATTTTTTAATATCTTTAAAAATTGATATAATTGTAATGGCAGCTAATAAATTTTTAATATCATTTTCAAAATTAGAATTAAAATAAAAATATTTTTTTGTTTTTTTTATATTTAATGAAACTTTATATTTATAATTTTCTTTTTTAATATAATCTAAACTAATTTCACAATTCTTCTTATTTGTACTGAATGAATGAATCTTAATTTTTCTTTTTTGAGCTATTTTTTTATGAAAATTATAAAATTTATCATCGGCATTTAAAACCAGGTTACCATAAATTTTTATATTTTTTATAATTTCAGATTTTGCTAAAGCGATTTGTTTGATATTATTAAAATTTTTAGCATGTGCATAAGATATATTTGTTATTACTCCAACATCAGGTTTGATAATTTTAGATAAAAAATCGATTTCTCCTTTTTTATCCATTCCAATTTCAAAAACTCCAAATTCATCATTTTTTTTTAAATTAAATAAACTTAAAGGTACTCCAAACTTATTATTAAATGATTTTTTTGAATATGTAGCGCTACTAATTTTGTTCAAAGTTTTTCCTACTAGATCTTTTAAAGAGGTTTTTCCACAACTTCCTGTGATGGCTATAATTTTACTTAATGTATTTTCTCTTAATACTGAAGATGAATTTGTTAAAAATTTAAGTGTATTTTTTACTCTAATTTGTTTTGGTTTTTTTTTTTTAAGATTAACTATTGCTAAAGAAGCTCCCTTTTTAAAAGCCTCTTTTATAAATAAGTTGCCATTTTTATTTTTTCCTTTAATAGCAAAAAAAATATCATTTTTTTTTATCTCTTTAGAATTAATTGAAGCATTATTAGTTTTTGTTTTTAAAGAAATATTATTTGATTTACTTAATTCTTTAAGAATATTCAATTTTATATTGGGCGAAAGATTCTTATTTTTTGTTTTAATAACTTTAAGTATTTCTTTTTTATCAGAAAAAAATTTTTCTTTTTTTCCATAAACTTGTTTATTTTCGTGACCCTTTCCAGCTACAATTAAAATTTCACCTATTTTAAGTTGAAGTATTGCTTTTTTAATAGCCTCATATCTACTTGGTACTTCGAAACACTTTGATTTATCAATTTGTTTTTTAATTGTTGATCTTATTTTTTTTGGATTTTCATCCCTTGGATTATCATCAGTTAAGTATATTTTATCACAATAATAATTTGCAATTTTTCCCATTATAGATCTTTTTGATTTGTCTCTATTTCCTCCACAACCAAAAACTATAGAAATTTTTTTATCTTTAAATTGATCTTTTAAATTTTGAAGAGAGACTTTTAGTGCATCTGGAGTATGAGCATAATCCAATATAACTTTAGAATTATTTTTTATATTTCCAATTTTTTCTAATCTTCCATTTACTGGCTTTATTTTACTTATCACATTAATTATTTGTTTAAAATTAAGCCCACTATTTTTTGCTGCTAACATTGCCATTAAAATATTCTTAATTTGTATCTTACCTATTAGATTTGTTTGGAATTCATAAATTTTATTTTTATATCTAATCCTAATCAATTGTTTCTCGTTAGAATATTTTTGAGAAATTATATTTAAATTACTTTTATAATTAGATATTGTTTGAATGTTAAGTTTTCTATTTATAGCTACTCTTTCAATCTTTTTGTATTCTGGAATTTCAATATCTGTAATAACGTTTGATCTTTTTTTAACTAATTTTTGAAACAAATATAATTTTGATCTAAAATAATTTTTAAAGCTTTTGTGATAATCTAAATGATCATGAGATAAATTAGTGAAAATTCCAGTTGAAAATTTTAATCCATCTAGTCTATTCTGTTTAAGTCCGTGACTAGAAGCTTCTAATATGACGTTTTCTATCTTATTTTTTTTAATTCTATTTAAATAAGAACTTAATTCAATAGGATCTAAAGTAGTTTTTGAAACAGCTTTTTTAAATTTTGTAGAATTAATACCCAGGGTTCCAATAGATGCCACTTTCTTTTTATTTAATTTTAAGATCTGCAAATAAAAATCAGCTATTGATGATTTGCCATTAGTTCCTGTAACTGCTATTAAATTTTTAGGTTTTTTTTTACATATTTTATAAGCAGTTTCAGATAATAACTTTCTTACATTTTTGGATCTTATATAAAGTATTTTTTTTTTTAACCCTGTAAATTTATTATTAGAAATAATTGTCTTTGCACCTCTTTTTATAGCTGCATCAATAAATTTATTTCCATCTGTTTTGTTTCCTTTGATAGCAAAAAAAATATTATCTTTTTTACATTTCAGACTATTAAAGCTAAGACCAGAAAAGTAATGTTTTTTATATTCAGAATTTATTTTTTGAAAATAATTACCTATTAACATGTGTTAATTAACTTCTATATATTTTGTGGCTAAAATGGGTCCAATTTTTTCTATGATTTTGCCTGCTACTTCAACTGATGTCCATCCAGCTGTATTAAATGGTGTACCTTTATATGAACCCTTCTTGTTTCTATATTCATATATGTAATCTGAAGATATTTTTGGTTCATCCATTAAAACAACTAAAGTATATTTTGGTTTTGATATTGGAAATACAGCTGCAAAAGTATTGACTTTAGCTCTTGAGTAACCTCCAATTGATGTTTTTTGTGCAGTTCCAGTTTTTCCACCTACATCATAACCTTTTACATTTGCAAATTCGGCTGTGCCTTCTTTTTTAGTAACAATTTTTCTTAATATTGGATTTATTTTTTCTGAAACATCTTCTTTAATAATTCTTTTATTACTTTTCTTTTTTTTTAAGTCTGAATGAATTAGTGTTGGCTTAATATCAAATCCTCCATTAGATATTATGGCATAACCCTTTGCAAGTTGAAGTGGTGTTGTTGTTATACCATGACCATAAGATGCAGTCGCAAGTTTACATTTTCCCCATCTAAAAGAGATTGGCTGTCCAACTTCTTCGATATCAAAATCAATTTTATTTAAAACACCAATCTTTTCTAGAAAGATTTTTAATCTTTTTATTTCTAATTTTTGACCAATTCTAACCGATCCAATATTTCCAGATCTTATCAAAATTTCCTCGACAGTTAAATCTGAAGGTATTTTATCATCATATTCTCTTATTATGTTTTTTCCACATTTTAAACTTTTTTCTAAATTCGAAAACTTAGTTTGGGGTTCTATCAATTTTGCATCGAGGCCGGCAGCAACAGTAAAAGTTTTAAAAACTGAACCTAGTTCGTAAACACCTTTTGTAGCTCGATTAATATAATTTTTATCAATTATTTTTTGTCTTTTATTTAAATCAAAATCTGGATATGAGACCATAGAAATTATATCTCCATCATTAACGTTCATTAATATTGCTGTGCTACCTTTACTTTTAAAAATAGATTGAAATTTTATTAATTCTTCTCTTATTAAAAATTGTATATCTGTATCCACAGTCAATTTGAGAGGTTCTTTGATAAATTTTAACTTTTCATCAAAAGATTTTTCAATGCCTGATATTCCGTTATTATCATTATCTATTTGGCCAATTATATGGCTAAATAGATTTTTTTGTGGATAAATTCTTATTAACTTTTCTTCTGATTTAATTGCTTTATCACCGAGTGACATAATTTTTTCATATTTTTCTGAAGAAATTTTTTTTTCTAAGTAAAAAAATTTTTTTTTTTTAAGTTTTTTTTTAATTGAATCATAATTTTTATCTGGAAAAATTAATTGTAAATTGATTAACAATTTTTTTTTATCAATAACTTCTATTGGATTGATTCCAATATCAATAGAACTGACTGTTTTAACTAAATAATTACCATTTCTATCTATAATATCTGCTCTATAATTTTTCTTGTGAATTGATTGTTTATTTTCTTTAAAATTTGATTGTAATGAACCAAGGTGTAATAATTGAATTGAATAAATTATCGAAATAGTCAGAAAAATAAAAAAAATAAAAGCTATTCTATTAAATTCTATATTTAAGTTCGTTTTATTTTTTTTATATAGAAATTCACTTTCATAATCTTCCAGAATTATATTTTCGTTAATTTTTTTATTCATTAATTCCAACTTGATCTGTAAAATTGGTAATACTAATAATATCTTTTTCTATAGATATCTTTTTAAGATTTGTTATGTCTATATTTATTAATTTGTTTTCAAAATATTGAGATTGATATTGTATTAATTTTTCTGGAGAACTTAGGTAATTATACTCTAACATTACATCTCCAAGTTCTGCTCTTAATAATCTAGTATTTTCTTTTTTGGTAAAAATTTTATCCTCAATTTCTTTTGTTGAATTTTTTACCAATGACGTAATTAGTATCAATATCAAGATAGAAAATAGAGCTGTTTTTTTCATAATTTTTTTGAGAAATTTTCAATTTCTATTAAATTTTTAAATTTATCCAAAATATCTGTATCAAAATCATAAAAATTTTCTTTCTTAATTGCATATCTTAATTTAGCTGATCTAGATGGAGGATTTTCATTAATCTCTTTTACAGATGGCGTAATAGGTTTTTTATTAATTAATTTTAATAAATTAATTTTTTCATTATTTTTTGGTACATATCTTGAAACACTTTTATTTTCTGACAAACTTTTAAAAAAATATTTTACAATTCTATCTTCGATAGAATGAAAAGTGACAACAACAATCAATCCATCTTTTTTAAGAACTTTTGTTGCATTTATAAGTCCATAAATTAATTCACTTATTTCTTTGTTTACAAATATTCTTAAGGCTTGAAAAATTTTTGTTGCACTATGAATTTTATAATTTTTTTTTGTTTTTGAAGATTTAATAATTCTTACTAATTCTTCTGTAGTTATTTCTCTATTTCTTCTATCTTCAACAATGTTGTGTGCTATCCTCTTACTTTCTTTTTCTTCACCAAAATACCTAAATATTTTTTCAAGTTCTTTTTCATCTAATTGATTAATTGCTTCTTTTGCTGAAAAATTGTTAATTCCCATTTTCATATTAAGTTCTCCAAATGAGTTAAATGATAAGCCTCGTTTGGGATCTTTTATTTGAGTTTGAGAATAACCTAAATCAAAAATTATCCCTTTTATATTTTCATTTTTTAGTTTTAAATTATTAAGCTGACTGAATTTAATATTCTTAAAAAAAAATCTATTTTTAAATTGATCTTCTATAGCTTTAGCTTTTTTTTTTGTTTCTATATCTCTATCTAATCCTATAACTTTTGTTTCTGGAAAATTTAAGATTTTTTTTGTGTATCCACCTTGACCAAATGTACAGTCAATAAATGTGCCACCATATTGAGGGGTAATAATGCTAATTAATTCATTTAGCAATACCGGATAATGTTTTTTAACATCCGGTATTATGGTGGCTATCATTTATTTTCTCGAAGACCATTAATTTTTTTGTCTTCTTAAAAATGCTGGAATTTCTAAATCATCCTCTTCAGAGTTTTCTTCATCAGTTTCTCTTGATAGTAAATCTTCAGAATCTGAGCTCTCGTTATCAGAATTAAATAAGTCAGGTGCATTTTCTTCCTCTACTCCAAAATTTTCTAACCCATTAGAAATTTTTTGATCCTCTAATTCCATCTCATTAAATACTTCACCTGAAAATGATTGCTCGTGTTCACTTATCTGATCATTCTCAACAATACCCTCAACTGAAGTTTCTTGTTCACTTATCAACTCCTCATTGTATTGTTTATTAAGTTCATCAATGCTACCAGATGAATTATTAATGGGTGCTATATTTTCAGTTATTTCATTTTCAAGCTTCAAAGCATTAGCTCCATGTGAAATTGGATTTGTCATTGTAGTTGAAAAATTTAATGATTGTGATTTGCCTGTGTTACCAAAATCTGAATAACCTGGATTTCTATTATGTATTCTGTGAACCATGTTAATTACAGATTTTGCTTGTGGTTGTTGTCCATCTAAAGCTGTTGCCACAATTGAAACTCTTATTTTTCCTTCAAGAGAGGGATCCGTTATTGCTCCTATAATAACTTCAGCTTCTACATCAACTTCAGATCTTATTTTGTTCACTACTTCATCGACTTCAAACAATTTAAGGTCTTCTCCTCCTGTGATATTTACTAACAATCCTTTAGCTCCTTTTAATGTATAGTCGTCAATTAAAGGATTACTAATTGCCATTTCTGTAGCCTTCATAGCTCTCCCTTCGCCTTCAGCTTCACCTGTTCCCATCATAGCTTTACCCATTGATGCCATCACAGTTTCAACATCAGCAAAATCTAGATTGATAATACCTGGTCTTACCATTAAATCTGTAACACTTTGAACTCCATGCATTAAAACATTATTTGAAAGATTAAAAGACTCTTTAAATGTTGTTTGTTCATTTGCAATTTTAAAAAGGTTTTGATTTGGAATAACAATAATAGTGTCTACATGTTTTCTTAATTCTTCAAGTCCTTGTTGAGCTCTTCTCATTCTTGAAGGTCCTTCATATAAAAAAGGAAGTGTAACAACGCCAACTGTCAAAATATTTAATTCTTTGGCAGCTCGTGCGATAACATGTGCTGCACCAGTTCCTGTTCCACCGCCCATGCCAGCAGCTATAAAAACCATGTTAGCGCCTTGTAAAACATTAACAATATCATTTAAAGATTCATCCGCTGCTGCTTGACCAATATCGATTTTTGCACCTGCTCCTAAACCTTTTGTTAAATTTAATCCTATTTGTATTTTTGCTTTTGCTTTACTATGTTTTAAATCTTGAGCGTCTGTATTTACTGCTACGAACTCTACTCCATGTAAACCATTATCAATCATTTCATTTATTGCATTTCCACCTGCGCCTCCAACTCCTAGTACAAGTAGTCTTGGTTGTAATTCTTTAATATCTGGTGTTTTAAAGTTTATCGCCATTTTCCCCTCTTATTGTTTGTTTAGTTGATGCTCCCATTTAAGACTGTTTCTATAAAAATTAGATTTTTTCTTTGATTGCGTCCTAAATTTTTCAAATAATGTTGGATCCCAAATTTGGAAAGTTTTTCCTTGCCCAACAAATAGCATATTATTTTTAATTTTTGCATGTTTTAATAATTTTTCTGTAAATAAAATTCTACCTTCACTATCAAATTGTAGATTAATACTTTCTGATAAAATTGAAGTAGCGAAATAATCTTTTTTTTCTTCAAAAGGATTTAAAGCATCAATTGCATTTGAAATTTTTTCTATTCTATCTTGTGGCCATGCCTCTATACATTGATTATTAAAAGATGGATAACAAATTATGCCGTTATAGCCTAAATTTGAAAGATGTGATCTGAAACTAGCAGGCACAGACACCCTCCCTTTTTTGTCCAGTTTGTTTTCGTAAGTCGATAAAAACATATTTCATAAGTCCCTTATTCCTTTATTTGGGAATATATGGGATATTATGGGCTTTCAACCTGTACGTCAATATCTAATTTATACTGATTTTAATCAATATTTCGTACCAAAAATATTAGTAGGCCATTACTATAATCTTAATGAAAGACTCATATTTTCTATAAAATGGGAATTTTTATAAATCTAATCTTTTGATTGGAAAGTTTTGCTAGATAAACTATAAGCCGGGTTCTGTCATTTAAACTTATCA
>MDTG01156104.1_pt1 | contig 19793 bp, 19 predicted proteins | sample 811421 | NCBI WGS metagenome assembly MDTG01 (sample SAMN05326645, study PRJNA326480) | marine metagenome | isolation source: seawater | place: Pacific Ocean: South East | collected 2011
TGTATTCTTTTCAAAACGTTCTTTTTGGAACTAAATTTTTTTTGTTATCAGAAGTTATTCTTAATCTAAATAAAGTATGAAATTGTTCTCATTACATTCAAGACATTTTATTGTTACCGGCGCTGCAGGTTTACTAGGTATCCAGCATTGCAGAGCAATTCTTCAAAACCAAGGTATACCTGTTCTAATAGATATTTCTAAGGATAGTTTAAATCAAACTGTTATGAAGCTTGAAAAGGAATTTAACCTGAAAATTCCTAATTATTTATGCGATATCACTAAGGAAAATGATTTAAAAAGTGTTTCTTCATCATTAAAAGAAAAAAAAATAAAGATTTTTGGCTTAATTAATAACGCTGCGATAAATCCATCAACGGATCAATCTAATATCAAAAAGAATTTTACAAGATTCGAAAATTTTGAGTTAAAACAATGGGAATTAGAGCTAAGCGTGAGCTTGACTGGATCTATGTTATGCTCTAAGGTTTTTTCTGAATTGCTATTAGCAAATGATATCCCTGGAGTTATTCTTAATATTTCTTCAGATCTTGGACTTATAGCTCCAAACCAAAATCTTTATAAAAAAGATTCTCTGCAAGACTATGAACAACCTGTTAAGCCTGTGACTTATTCTGTAATTAAAACCGGTTTAATTGGATTGACAAGATATATCTCTACCTATTTTGAGGGGAAAATTAGATCTAATGCAATTTGCCCTGGAGGGGTAAGAAATAATCAGAGTAAAGATTTTATAGAAAAATTGGAGAATTTAATTCCGATTAAAAGGATGGCAGAAAAAGAGGATTTCATGGGACTCATAGTTTTTTTATTATCTGATGCTTCTTCATATATTAATGGGGCCGTAATTCCAATAGATGGAGGAAGGACTGCATGGTAAGACATATGTAATTTATTTATTTTTTATATAGGTTTTATAGATCAGTTCAACAAATTTCCAGTCCTCAATTGTATCTATTTCAAAGGACTGCCAAAATTCATTTTCGAAATGGCAAATTTTTCCTCCAAATCTATTTGACTCTTCGAGCATTATTTGAGGTCTGAAAAGATAAAGAGCTCCATTTTCTACTATGTCTGGTTTTCTATGCTGTCTTGGTCCTTGAATTTTATAATCGTAATTAACGCTTTGGAGTTGTCCATTAGAGGATCTTTTCCAAATCAAAAAATCTTCTAAAAATGCCCCGGAGAACATTGAATCGGCGGATTCCTTAAAAAATAATTCTAGTGCCATATCAATATCTCCCTCTCTCCTTAAAGGGGCTGTTGGCTCTAGCATTACAACAACATCTGGTAAGTCTGCCTTTAAAGAGTTTTTTAATAAGTCAATTACAGCATCTTCTGATCTTGCAGTATCCGTTGCATATACAGCTGGACGCTTAATTTGGATTACTTCGTAATTACTTGCAAGAGATAAGATTTCATCAGAATCTGAAGATAGATATATATTTCTTACTTTTTTAGCGCAAATAGCTTGCTTTATTGAAAGCTCTACTAGAGGTACTCCTAGAAAAGGTAAAAGATTTTTTCTTGGGATCCCTTTAGAACCACCACGCGCAAGTATCACAATATCTGCTTTGAAATTAGTCATAACAATTTAAATTAATCCTTTTATAGACCATCCACCATCTACTGTGAGAATGTTTCCAGTAATGTAACTAGATTTGTCTGAAATTAAAAATTCAATCGCCTGAGCAATTTCTTTTGGTTGACCCCATCTATTCATAACTGTATGTTGAGATCTATTATTTTTTTTTACTGGATCATTTAATGAAATTTTATTCATAGGCGTTTCGGTGTAACCTGGACGAACACAATTAACTCTGATTTTTTTCTTGTAAAAATCAACTGACATAGATCTAGTAAGAGATTCTAATCCACCTTTTGATGAACAATAGGCAGGGTTATCTGGAAAACCTTGATTAGCTCCAATGCTTGAGATATTTACTATTGAGGAGTTCAAGAAAGGTTCTTTTCTTGAATCATAGAATTTCTCTGATAATAAATAAGGGGCAAATAAATTAACTTTTAAGGTCTTGCAAAAATCATCATATTTTTTTTCTAGACTTTCTTTCTTTTTTATTGTAATACCAGCGACGTTGACTAAAGCGTCGAAATTTTCAAAGATATTCAATTCTTCTTCTCTTTCAATTATTTCTTCAGGATTTGCTAAGTCAAAAACCATGTGCTGATAAAGTTTATTATTGTTTTTTGAATGGTTAACATCAATACCAAGAACTTTCTTTCCAGAATTAATAAAGATATCAGTTAATGCTTTACCGATACCAGAACAAGCTCCTGTAACAATAATATTCATAAAGATTATGAGGAGACTTCAGCATTAAATACATATGGAGTTGGAGCTGTACTAGATTCATTTCTGCATTCATCTGAAAAATCCTGAATTTGGGCCCATATGTCTAAACCTACATTCTTACTCCATTTATCATGAAGTGCTTTTGTAATAGGACCAATTGACTCAGAAATTTGTAGGTTGTTGAACTTGAATACTGGTAAAATACAAAAAGGAGTTGCTGTCATGAAAAATTCGTCGCAATCATAAGCATCATATTGGTCAAGATTCTTTTCGATTACCTTATATCCTAATTGTTTTGCTAATTCGAAAATATAGTTTCTGCTTATACCTACCAAAATATTTCTAGGCTCTGGAGTATAAATAATATTGTCTTTTACTAAGAAAATATTATCGCCAGTTCCTTCAGTTAAAAAACCATCAGGATCAAGAAGTACAGCCCAATTATTTTTTCCAGCAAATTGGGAGGCTTCAATATTGGCCATTTGATAGAACATTCTCGATCTGTTTTTTATTTTAGGTTCTAATAGTTGGGCTGGAATAGCTCTTTGAGAGGTTATTACAGCATTAATTCCTGTTTCTTTTTTTAACAGCTCATCCATCCCTGATACTGTCCACTTTAAAGGAAAATCTGCGACTACAACCGTTGGCTCTACTTTGTCAAAAATTCTGTGGTAAATACCTAGAGGACCTCTACTAATATTAATTAATAATCTGTGTTCATCAGTATCTGTAAAAAAGGGCTCATTAATCTTTTGAACATCAGCGCAAATATCAATTAAATCTTCAACACTGTAAGTGATAGGGATTCTTAAAATTTTTAGTCCTCTGTATAATCTTTCGATATGATCCCTTAATTTAAATTGCTCTTTATTAAATGATCTAGTCATTTCAAAAACCATATCACCAAACATTAGAGCACTATCATAAATACTTATTTTTGCGTCTTTTTCGTCTACATAATTCCCATTTATAAAAACTGATCTCATTTTTAAATTTTTTATGATTATACATAAAAAGAATAATTTATGTTATTAAATATGTTGAGAAAAAGGAATTTAACTACAAATCAAATCTGGGAGAACTTTTATTTTGGTTTTAATTAACTACAGTAAGATGCTGTCTTAATTTTGTAGCGATACTTTTCTCTTCATTTATGAACCTTTTAATACCATCACCCCTTGCCTCTTCAATATTTCTAATTGCGCCAATTAAGAACCTTAATCCTGGAGGTTCTAATGACGCTGATTGATCACTACCATACATTGACCTATCCAAGGTAATGTGTCTTTCAAGAGATGAAATATTATAGGCGGCAGCGCCGCAAGAAACTGCAACCCCAGATTCATGACCACTATAACCAACGTTACAATTAAATTTTGACTTTAAGGAGTTTATAACATTTAAATTTATGTCTTTATTTTGGGCGGGGTAAGTTGAGACACAGTGCATTAACTCAAAGCTACATTCATATTTTCTGAAAATATTTACAGCAACTTCTATTTGAGCCATGTTGGACATTCCAGTAGAAATAAAAGTATGTTTCTTTTCTGAAGCAACTTGTTCTAAAAAATTTGTGCTAACAATCATTGGAGATGCAATTTTATTAAATTTTGTATTATATCTAGACATAAATTCTTGGCTGTTTTTATCCCAACAAGAAACAAACCAGTCTATTGATAGTTCTTTGCAATAACTATCTATTTCTTTATATTGATCCTCGTCAAATTCTAGGTGCATCTTTTGATCCCTTTGAGTAGTACCCCAAGGAGATTCTCTTGGAGAATCTAAGAAATTTTTAGTGTAAACCAGATCTATATCTCTTTTTTGAAATTTAACTGCATTTGATCCACAATCCGCAGCAACTTTTATTAACTTTTTTGCTGTTTCAATATCTCCATTATGATTGATGCCTATTTCTGATATGAAGTAAATAGCCAAATTTTCTATTTATAACTCAAATGAATACTACCATATGAGAGTTTAATTAATTATATATATTCCGAAAGTTGGGAATCAACCCCCCTTTTTGCCTTACCTAAGTGAACTATTGAGTCATTTTTACACTCTACTCTGTTTAATCTCAATAAATTTAGTTGTTTAAATTTTTCAAAATAAGTTTTTGACATGTAAAACGTACCTGGACCAACTAATCCTTTTAGATTACTTTTATTACTGCTGAATTCAAACTGGATTAAAATTCTATTCTCTTTAGTAGGGAAGTAGCTACCTTTATGAATTCCATTTGTATCAAAAATGAGAATATCATCTCCAGTAATACCTAAATTTTCGGCATTTTTATAATTTCTTTCTAGTATTTCATTGTCAATTCTAATTCTTCCATTTTTTTCGCTGTTATCATAATTTTTCCATTTTGTTTTATTAGTACCAGCTATATAAATAGTGGGATTGTTGACGGTGCCCTCACTATTAATTGGTATAAACATTTTTATCCTATGACCTACCGAATCATGATGAAATAAACCAGATGATCCACAGTCCTGAATTAGGCCATTTGAAGTGTTGAATATAGAAAGATATGTGTGGTCAAGTTTTAGGTTATTTCCTAGATAAGCTTTTATATCATCAATGACATTAGAATCAAAGACTTCCAAAAGATATTCAGAATAAAGAAGATGATCGTTGAAGTTAATAGTATCTCCAAGCTTGTTGCTTTTCCTAAGCTTATTAGAGATTTTTTTTGAGGAAACAATTTTTTCAATTAAATTTTTCTTTCCTTGGATTATATTTTTTTGTTTAATAATTCCTTTATAGACTTTAAATCCATTTTTAGAGAGCGCACCCTTTTGAGGGATTTTTTTATCAACGAAATTTATAATAGTGTTGTTGTAAAGATTCCTTAAAATTTTTTTCTTATTTTCAAGAATCATCTAATCGCCTTCTAATTTTTATTGATAAACCTACATATTATAGCCCAGTAAATCAATTAAATCGAGATTCAAAAAATCTTCAGCTATTTCACGTAATACGCCATCGCCTCCTTTTGTTTCTAAAATAATAGTCACTTTATCCTTTAAATTACTATGAGAATCTGATGGACATGCAGAATATTTTGACAAAGATATTGCTCCAATATCATTAATATCATTTCCTATATATAGACATTCTTCAGGGCTTATTTCATTATCAATAAAAAATTTTTTTAAAAATCCTTTTTTATTTTTTATTCCGTAAAAAGCATCAATACCTAATTTTTTTCCCCTTTCTTCTACTACATTATTCTTTTCTGTAGAAATTATAAAAGTTTGAATCCCTACTTTTTTAAATGCATTTATTGCAAGACCATCTGATCTATTGCAAACAACGGCCTCTTCTCCATTTGATGAAACATAAACTTTGTTATCGGTTAAAACACCATCAAAATCAGTAAAAATATATTTAATTTTTGGCATTTTACAAGAAATTCTCTTTAGCGAGTTTGTATTCTGTTAAGTACATTATTGAATGTATTAAGGTTATGTGAGCCTGTTGAATTCTGGCTGTATTGGTGTCATTAACGTGAATTGTAAAATTTGAAAAATCGTCCATTGTTGTTTTTCTCTGACCAGTCAATAGGATAATGTTGAGTTCTTTCTGTTTTGCCGTTTCCAATGCTTTTAGAATATTTTGAGAACGACCACTTGTGGAAATTGCAAAAAGTGTATCTCCCTTATTTCCAAGACTACTTACTAATCTTGAATATATTTCTTCGAAGCTATAGTCATTTGCACAAGCAGTTAAGGTTGAAACATCTTGTGTTAAAGCAATTGCTGGTAACGATATTCTATCGTTATCTTGACGAAATCTAATTAACATTTCAGCCGCAAAATGTTGAGCATCAGCGGCAGAACCCCCATTACCACATGTAAGAATTTTGTTGCCACTGATAAACGTATTACACAAACAAGCACTAATTTTTTCTATCTCATCAATCTTTTTATTTAATTCCAAGATTGTATTAGAACTTTTTTTAATGAATTCACTTATTGATTTAGAATCATAATGCATAATTAAAATTTAAATTGCAGAAGTTATAAACCGTCAGTTAATATCAATTCGTTATTTTTTAATTCATATATTTTATCACATGATTTAAGGGTCGATAATCTATGAGCAACAATAATTATTGTAATTTTGTTGCCTAGTTTGTAAATAGAATCCATTACTTTTTTTTCAGTATGATTGTCTAAAGAACTTGTAGCTTCATCTAAAAATATTACTTCACTTCCCATGTAGAGTGCCCTTGCAATTCCTATTCTCTGCCTTTGCCCTCCGCTTAACATTATCCCCCTTTCCCCAACAATGGTTTCATACCCATATTTAAGGCTACTGATGAATGTTTTTAATTGGCATATTTCTAATATTTCATTAAGTTTTTCATAGTCAATAAATTTATTATCTATGCCAAAAGCAATATTATTTTCGATTGTTGAATTGGTAAGAAAAATTGATTGAGGTACATGACTAATGTTATTAATCCATTGTTCATAAATATAATCATTTCTTTTATATAAATTCTTTCCATCAATTAAAAATTGCCCCTTGGTTGGTTTTAACAAGCCCATTAATATATCAAGTAAAGTACTTTTGCCTGCTCCAGTTTGACCTTTGATCCCAATACATTCACCTTTTTTAATATCTATATTGATTGAATTTAAAATATATTTTGAGTCATCTCCATATGTGAAAGAAACATTCTTTAGTTGTATTGATTTTGAAAAATTAAGTTTACTAGTATTCTTTATGGAATTCCTTTCAACAGGTTGATTTAATAAATCCAATACTTTTTCAAATGAAGCTCTAAAAGTTTTAATTTTGCTTATATTTGCATAAATCTGCTGCAGTGCTGGTAAAAGTCTTTGAGCTCCAATAGCAAATCCCCCTAAGGTGGATAATATTAAATAGCTTTGGTATCTGTAATTTAGATACAAAGTAAAAACTATAAGAAGAGTATATCCAATAGCTTCTAGAATGAATTTTGGTGAAAGAGTAATAAAGTTAGATTCGGCAATTTTTTTTCTTCTTAATTTTTCAATTGTTTCATACTTTTTCGTATAACTTTCTTGGTATTTACCTATTATGATATCTCTAATCCCACCAAAAGAATCCTGAATTACTTCAATTAATTGTTTACTTTTAGTGGCAATTATTTTCCCATTATTCAATAACCTTTTGCTTGTAAATAGAGCTATAAAAAAATATATAGATATAAAAATAAAGGAAGAAGTTATCGCAATTCTGTAATTAATTAGAAATAAAGATGTTATGAGCCCTGTAAAAATTAGTGCCCAACTTACTAATTGCAAAAAACAATTTATTCCAGATACAGCTTCATCAACTTTTATGGATATACCATCAATTAATTCACTGCTTGTTCTTTTTGTATGAAAAATATAAGGTTGATTTAATGATCTAAAATAAATTTTCTTCCCAATATCTAGTCCTATTAATTCTGAAAATCTAATATTAAGATAAAGAATTACTAATCTAAGAATAGATGCTGAAATAATACTTAATCCAAAAATTATTCCTAATATCATGAATTGATTTTCATATTCAAACGCATTAAAAAACGTAAAAATATCTTTAATAAATCTATTAACATTAATTCCTTCTCCATTTGTTAAAAAAGAGATAAATGGCACTGAAGAGGTTACAGCGATTGTCTCAAAAAAAGCGCAGATGACAGTTATAAGAAAAATAGTTAAATATTGTAATTTTCTTTTCTTAGGCAAATGTTTTTGTAATTCAATAAAATTATTAATGAATTTAATTTTTTTGATTGAAAAAATATATTTAGATGGATTCATATTATTTAGGTTTTATATTTTTAATTAGTTCCATCTCACATCAATTGCATGAAATTTTGATTATCGCTTTATTTAATATGATTTCACATTTGTTATAGTACTATAATTTAAACTGTAAATCACTATAGTAGTTAATATTAAAGAGAATAATATGGACGATAAAAATAAGGAAGAAATTTTTAGTAGGGTTACAAAATTAATAAGACAAAATATTGTCAAAACATCACATTATTCCAAAATTCCTCATTTGGGTTCATGTCTTTCATGCGTAGATTTATTAGTTTTTCTTTATTGGTTTGAGTTAAATTTTGATTTAGAAAATTTAAATGATCCTAATAGGGATATTTTTGTTTTAAGCAAAGGTCACGGAGCCCCGGCTTTGTTTCAAGTTTTGGCAGAAAGGGGATTTTTTGATAAATCACTTTTAGATACATTTGGTAAAAATGGGAGTTTTTTTCATGAGCATCCGCCAGCTCCTGGATATATAAATGGGATTGAAGCAGCTACAGGATCTTTAGGACATGGCTTCCCCATGGCAGTTGGTATGGCTTTATCAAATAAAATTAAGGGAATAAAGTCCCAATGTTATGTTCTTTTAAGTGATGGAGAATGTAATGAGGGTAGTATCTGGGAATCAGCTATGTTGGCGCCTAAGTTGAAGTTAGATAATATTATTGCCATTGTTGATTACAATAAGTGGCAAGCTACTGGAAGGAGTAAAGAAATAATGTCTTTAGAACCTTTAGCAGAGAAATGGAAAGCCTTTGGATGGGAAGTTCAAGAAATTAATGGTAATTCTTTTACTGATATAAATGAAGCTTTTAAGAAAAAAAGAGCTTTTGGAAAACCTTCAATTTTAATTTCACATACCATAAAAGGTAAAGGTGTATCGTTTATGGAGGATAATAATAATTGGCATTATAGAGTTCCTAATGAGGAGGAATTAAATGCTGCCTTAAAAGAATTGGTAAAATAATAATGCGTAATGCTTTTGCTTCTGAATTGTTAAATATTGCTCAACAAAGAGAGGATGTTTGTTTATTGTCAGGTGATATTGGTAATAGAATGTTTGATAAATTTAAAGAGATAGCTCCTAATAGATTTATCAATTGTGGAATAGCGGAAGCTAACATGATGAGTATGGCCGCAGGAATGGCATTGAAGGGATTGAGACCATTTGTTTATACAATTACACCCTTTGTTACTACAAGATGTTTGGAACAAATAAAAATTGGTTTAGCTTATCATAATGCCCCAGTTATTATAGTTGGAACTGGATCTGGTTTGAGTTATGCCGAGCTTGGGCCTACCCATCATTCGTTTGAGGATATGGCAATATTAAATAGTATTCCTGGTATCAGAGTTTTAGCTCCATGTGACCAAAATGAACTCATATCTTACATGAGGGAGTCTATTAATTTTAATGGCCCCACTTACATTAGGATTGGCAAGAAAGGGGAGCCTAAATTACATACCTCTGAAAAAAATATATATATTGGGCAGGCGACAGAATTTATAAAAGGAGATAAATTTTTAATTCTTTCTTTAGGGCCCATAATATCTGAGGCAATAGAAGCTTCATCTAAATTAAAGGCTAATTTGGGTGTCACTTCATCAGTAGTAAGTTTAGGTTCATTAAAACCATTAGATGAGCAATTCCTTAAGAAAAAATTATCCGAAAATTACAAGTATTGGGTTACTTTAGAGGAACATAGTGTTATGGGCGGACTTGGAATGAATATTGCAGACTGGCTACAAAAAAACAGTTATGGAAATAAAATTAAACTTATAAAATTGGCAATACAAGATACTTTTATACATAAATTAGGAAATCAAAAATATATGCGAAGTAAATGCGGTTTAGACTCTGGTAGTATTTTTGAAAATTTAAAAAATTTATGTTGAAAATAGGATTTGATTTTGATAATACTTTAGTTAATTATGATGAGACTTTTTATAAATTAGCTTTAGAGCGAGGGATTATTCCAAAAAATTTAATTAAAGATAAAATAAGTGTAAGAAATTATCTTAGAGAACAAGGAAAAGATAAACTTTTCACATCTTTGCAAGGAGAAGTTTATGGTAAGAAATTATTTGATATAAAACCAAGCAGCGGCTTAATAAGAATTCTCAAAATTTTAAAAAACAAGGGACATAATCTACTAATTGTTAGTCATAAAACTAAAACACCCTTTTTGGGTCCAAAATATGATTTACACCAAGCAGCGGCTAAGTGGCTTGAGAAAAATGGTTTTTTTAACCAGCAAGGTTTAAATTTGCCATTTGATAAAGTTTTTTTTGAAGAGACTTTTCAAAAAAAACTTTCTAGAATTTCTGATCTATCTTGTGATGTATTTATTGATGACTTGCCTGAAGTTCTTTGCGAATTAAATAAAAAAATAACTGGTATCCATTTTTGTAATAACTTTAAACAGACTTCTAAAAATGAATTCATAACTCTATCGGAATGGAATAACCTTCCTGATATTATTGATGAAATAATTAGAAAGAAAAATATTTAATAGGATATATAAATTTATAATCAAATTATAATAATTTTGTATATGAGAATTTTTTAATATTTATCAAGTTTGAAAATTAATTCTTTTTAATTTTTGAATAAAAAAAATATAACCAGTTTAAATTCATAGTGATGTAAAGTATCAAAACAAGTAAAAATAAATTTAATTGTGAAATTTGAGCTGATGCATTTTAATTCTTTTGGGCATCCTTTCTATCAGTATGAAATTGCAATTGAGAAACGCCTTCAAGGTAAAAGAACAATATTTGTTTGCCCTAATGATTATGAACATAATTCCGTATTAGAATTTATTCGAAAAGACTTTCGAGTGATTTTATTGAATAGAAGATTGATAAATTTTTTGATTAAAATAGGATTGAAACAAAGTTATGTTATTGATCATAAATTAGACTATAGTTATTTACTTAATAGAAAATCTTCTGGTAAATCACCAAAATTTTTTAAAAAAAAATATATATCTAAGGATGTTTGTATTTTTACTAGAGTAAAAATTCAACCCAATAATAATCCTTACAATTTAAACTACACTTCATCTGAAAGAGATTTTGATAAAGATTACTTAGCAGAATGTGAAAATATAATTAAACAAAATAACTTTTCTTTTAAATATGGTTCTAACGGTTTTGAAAAAAAAAGTAATCAAAAAAAAGAAAAAAATAATTTTCATACAATAGACGATATAGCTAAATCAAGAATTTTCTTTGGAACAAATACGGGACCATATGTTTGTGCTATGAGTTTAAGAAAACCTGCATTTTTAATAAATGTAATTCCTTTTTTAGGAACACATAGTTATCACAAAACTTTTGATTGGCATATGCCAATCTTAATCAAAGATAAAAAGTCAAATAAATTCCTAAATTTAAATCAGATTATAAAATACGATTTATATTTATGTAATGATGAGAATATTTCTGAAAAAGGATTCGCTTTTGAAAGGTTGCCACAGAAAATAGTAGCAAAATCGTTTGATGAATTTATAAAAGCCTATAAAATTGGATTAAAAGAGTATAGGCCTACTAATTTACAATTAAAAATAAGAAAATTTATTGAATATAATACTGATCTTGGACAAGTTCCCTATTTCCCAGATTCTTATTTGAAGGAACTAAAGCATATTTTTAATATATAAATTTCTGGAAAATTCTTAAATTATTTAACTTTTAAAAGTTTATTATTAAATTAACTTTTATATTAAAAGTGTGTATTGAATGCTTTTTATTTACAAAAAAGTTATTTGATCTAGACCTATTCAAATATTTGTAATTTCAATTTTCCAATATGTATGGCAAGAATGGTTTGAATTATAGTGATTTTTTAAATAAAAAATTTGATGAAATAAGTTATAAAGATTTCTCTAGTGCCCCCCATAGATACTTAAGGACTCAAGATTTCGCAAGAATGCTATTTTATAAGGAAATTTACGAAAAGATAATTGATATTCAAGGTGAGATCCATTTACTTGGAGTGGCAAATGGAAGCACCCTTTTTATTCTTGCCCATTTGGCAGAAATATTAGAGCCCTTGAACATTACTAGAAGAATAGTTGGGTTTGATTTATTTGGATCATCAGATCAAGCTTATTATCCTATTTCTAGTGAAGATAATGAATATTATGAAAATAATCCAAAACCATTTTGCTCATCATTTCTTACTCTAAAAAATCAAGTTGAAAATTTCAATAAAAATACTCGAATTTATCCAGAAGAAAGAATTATCCTTGTTAAAGGAGAGGCATCTAAAGAATATTCAAAATACTGCGAAAAACAATATCCGATTATTTCATCACTTTTCCTACATATTGAACTTTACGAAGTGGAAAAGATTGTAATGAATTTAGCTAAAAAATTTCTTTCAAAAAATGCAATAGTATGCTCTTCAACATTGGGATTTTACAAATCAAAGGCAGTTACAAAGGCTGTTGATGAATGCTTTAATTTAAGTTCAATTTCAATTAAGAGAAGCAAATATACTTCTAAGATGGCTTACTTTAATGTTTAATGATTTGCGTTATTGGTATTTAAATCAATGCTCAGGCAATATCTCTTCTTCTATTAAATTCGCAGAAAAAATTAAAGAATCTATTCAAAAAGGTAATTTCGATGAAGATAATTTATGGCCTCCTTGTTATTTCCCTGCGGATATAAATGATCAAGAAATAAGTTTAATTTCACAAAGAAGGTTTGCTAATTTAAGCAAAATAGAACTTGGAAATGATTTGTTTTTTAATAGAGAAAAAGCAAATAAAACATGGATTGATTATAAAAATGATTCATATAAATTTATTTGTTTTTCATATTCATTATCAACTCATATAAATGGTTTCGAAATAAGAAATGCTTTTAATAGCTTACTTGATTTAAATGTACAAATTGTAAGGCTACCCCCCTTTCCCTCATCATTAAATTTAATAAAATCTAATAACGAACTTTTGGAAAATTATAAACAATACGCAAAAAAAACTTACAAATTAATCTCGACTTTTATTAATAAATCTATTTGTAACCCACTCATAATTTTGGATTCAAATTATGGGACCCTAGAATCTCTAGAAATGTTTTCTCAAATAGATTCTTCGATTTATTTCCAAATTTTTGGCTTTCATGAACCAATTTTTAATTCTGCCCTAAATCATTTCCCGCAAGATTGGAAAATTAATTTATATGCAATAGATAAAATTTCTACACAAATAAAAAATTTATCTAACAAATCTGAATACTCAATTTCCTTTGCATGTGCCCCTTATAAATATGATTCAAAATTCTGGTCTTTTATAATTTCTATTTTAAAACTTAAACAAATAAAGAAAATAGGTTTAACTTTTTCATGTAAATTATCAAATAATATATTTAACGAATTTTCTTCTCTATCATCACATGCTAATAAATTAGAAATTTTAAATGAGAAAAGTAAGTTTGCTCTGATTGATAAGATTGATAAAGATTATGATTTTTCTATTGATATGTATAAGTTAGGAGGATCTTCTCTCACTCCTGGACTACTTAAAAAAGGTCATCCTGTGTTTCACCAGAAAACTGACTCTTTTTTCTCGGATATTCAGCAAAAAAGTTATAAAATGAACAAACTCAGTGACCTAATAGTTGAATCTATTCCGGTGATTTGAAACTTTATGAAATTTCCTAAAAGAAGATCTCTAAATATCAAAACAATATTTAGTTTATTAGGCTATTTATTTAAATCATTTATTTCTGGAAATGATCCTGGATATCATGGTAAGCCTTATAAGCTTTATACGAAAAAACTTGAAAAATACTATGGTGTTGATAATGCTATACCGGTTTGTTCGGGGACAAATGCAATTTATTTAGCTTTGAAATCTCTTCAACTTAAAGGAAATCAATTTGTATATGTTTCACCCATATCTGATCCTGGAACTTTTTCTGCGATTTGTGAAAATAATTATGAGACAAAAATTTTAGATACAAAAACTTTTTCTGGTAATGCTTCGCCTGAGAGTTTGGATGTAATCGCTGAAAAAAATGGAGGAGCCATTCTGTTAGTTCATCATGCTGGCTGGCATGCAGATATTAATGAATTTAGAAAGTTATCAGTAAAATATAATCTGCCATTAATACAAGATTTCAGTCAAAGTCATGGTTACAATTCATCTTTTTCAAATAATATGATTGAAAATGAGATAGCAGTTTTCTCAACGATGTATAGAAAAAGTCAAAGTTCAGGGGGCTCAGGAGGATTTATAATTACAAACTCTAATATTCTTGGTAATTCAATAAGAAGTTTATCTGATAGAGGAAAGTTTATTGCAAATAATGGGAAATGGCTAAGCATATCTAGAAATGGTAATGAAATCAATTTTCCTAGTCTAAATCATTGCTTAGATGATATTTCATGTGTTTTAGCAATAGAATCTTTACAAAATTTGGATAGAACTATAAAAAAACGACTTGAATTCAATTATGCACTTTATAGGAGTTTAAAAAACTTAAGTAATTTGGTCCATACTCCAAAGCCTTTGCCTTCTACCTCTCCATTTATTATTCCTATTTCTCTTATAAATAATGAGAATGAATTTTTTTCAAAAAAGAAACTCTCAGAATATTTATTTTCATTTGATATTCCGCATAATCCTAACTATCAATTTTTATCAACAGAATGGGAATGGTTGAAACCTTATGTCAAGGAAGCATATTCAAAAAATGCTAAAGATTACATTGAAAGAACAATTTTTTTATATGTAAATGAGAGATATAAAAATTATCATGCTAATTTTATATATGAAAAATTAAGAAATTTTTTTCTAAGATAATTTTTAAAAATTGATTTATAAATTTATGCAGCAATCAGGTAAAAATAAGAAAGAAATTAATGGTTACTTTGTGACTCTTGAAGATGAGGCTGAATTAGTAGATTGTAAAATTGATGGACCTATAAATATTGATAAATATTCAATGGCTAAGAATTGTTATTTTTATGGGTATACAGGTATTGGTAGATTTTCCTTTCTAAGAAATACAGATGTTGGAAGGCATGCAGCAATTGGATCAAGAATATCAATTGGTGGATTTAATCATCCAGTAAATTGGTTGAGTGTTGGAAGTTTTCAATATAGAGATACTTTTGATTCATTTGGAGAAAACTTAACTAATCATATTGAGCTGAATGAAAATATTAATAAAGAACGAACAATATTAGGACACGATTCTTGGATTGGTGATAATGTCTTTGTAAAGAGAGGTGTGAATATTGGAATTGGATCAATTGTAATAGCTGGCTCTGTAGTTCTTAACGATGTTCCTGACTTTACAATATGTGGGGGTAATCCTGCCGTTATGATAAAGAAGAGATTTAAAGATGATTTATCAAAAAAAATTTTAGAAACCAAATGGTGGGAACTATCTATTACTGAATTGGATAAACTTGATTTACCTTTTAATGATCCAGAAAGATGTACTGATATTTTGCATGACTATAGAAAATCTTTTTAACTAAAATGATTTTGACTATTAATTTAAAATAATAAAATTATATTTTTTGATATAGTGAAGTTAATTAGATTTTTTTGCAATAACTTTGGGAAATAATATTGATTATTATCCACACAGTAATTTTATAAATCAGGGATTGATTTGTGAAAATATAAATATTTATCGAGAGCTTCTAGATGGTTTTGATGATCATGAGATAATTGCTCATATAGTTAATTATAATGGAAGTATAAAAAGATTAATTAAAACTGAAGTTGAATTTTTGGTGAGGTTTTTAGTATTAGAGATTTTAAATAAAATAGATTATAGTAATCAAAATCAATTAAAAATATTTGGTATAGTTAAATCCTCTAAAGAATCTTTAATAACGATTCTTGCAAGTAGTTTCTTAGGAGCTCATCATAGTATTTGCTTTGAAGAACTTTCTGAGTCGGCTATAGCTACAAGAATAGAATTATTTGAACCAGATATTATTATTTGCCGTGATTTTTTGAAATTAAAAATAGAAAATACTTTGCAGACTTTTAAATTTAATAAAATACCATTAATTTCTTTCCTTATTGAAAAGTTAGAAAAAAAAGTAGATACTAGTGATTTAAACAAATTGCAATCAAAAATCTATAAAGATAATGATTCTTTGTTTACCCTTTATACTTCTGGTTCTACTGGAAAGCCTAAAGCTATAGTACACAGTGCTAGAAAATTTATAGAGTATGCAAAATTTACGACAAGTTATTTTTTTGGAGTTCAAGAAGGTTCAATAATGTTTACAGCTACAGATGCTGGATGGATAAATGGTCACACATATTCAATTTATGGTCCTTTGGCTTGTAAGGGGCAGATAATTATATGTGAAAATTTACAAAAAATACTTGAACCAGATTACATAATTCAATTAATAAATAAACTCAAAATTACTTGTTTATATTTATCTGTAACATCATTAAGAATCTTAAGAAGTAATTCAAAAAATATAAAATTTGAAGAATTTGAAAATAATAAGCTTGATAGAATAGGTTCATGTGGAGAACCTTTAGCGCATGAAATTGGTTTATGGGCTATGAAATTTTTTAGGCCACAAAGAAAAAATATAGTAAATACTTTTTTCCAAACAGAAACGGGTGGAATATTAGTTGCGCCAAGAGATGAGGATGGGATAACAAATAATTATTCTAGTGTTGGGGTACCACGAAAAGAACTAGGATTGTTTTTAGCTCACCAGAGATTTTCTCAAGATGAGATTGAAGAAGAGGGTTTAAATCCTGATGAGATTTTGGTTGAAAAATCGTGGGACGGGTTATTTCAAAAAGTAAAATCAGATAGAAAAGTTAATTACTTTACTAAGCAAGGATATTTTAGATTAAATGATGTAGGTTATTTTGATAAGGATGGTTTTCTATATGTTGGCGGCAGAAGTGATGATGTTTTAAATATTGCTGGGCATAGAATATCAACTTCCGAGATTGAAAGTATATGTCTGAAATTAAATAAAGTTAAAGAGGCGTGTGTAGTTGCTATTCCAGATAAGGTTTTAGGACAAAAACCATTATTATTCTTAACTTTAAATGAATCATTAGAAAATGAATTCGAAAATATAAAATTTAGCATTAGAAAAATCATAGATATGGAATTATCAAAATATCATCAACCAGAAGATATATTTCTATTTGATAATCTTCCAAAAACAAGAAGTGGCAAAATTATGAGAAGAATTATGAGAGACTTAAGCGTTAATTTAGTTATTGAAAAAAATAAAGATTATTCGACTCTTATAAATTTAAATGAATATTTAAAAAGCGAAGAAATACTACAAAATAAATTGATTGATTATTCAACCATTAATGGGTTGTTATTTAACTTAAATAAGTTTTTAAATAATTCATATTTAAATCGAACACCTAGTAAAAATTTATTCTTTTTTTTATTTCTCATTATTGAAAATATACTAAGACAAGATAATAAACAATTATCTAAAATTCTGATTAGATTAGAAAGTAATATTAATCAAATTATTTTCTTAGATTATAAATATAAAGAGAGAGATTCATTATTAGATCATTATAAAAAAATTTCTGAAAGTAATCTTAAAAGAGAATCTTGTATGCAAAATTTAAATAGTTTAATAATAAGATTTGTGCGATATAATAATTCTTCCTTTACTTTAATTTTTAAAAAAATAGATCAATCCTTATTTAAAGTTAACTTTGCAGGGGATAAAAATAGAGATGATTTTATAATATGCAAAAATTCTCTTATTAAATTGCTTCAATTAGAGAATTATTCAGAGAAAAATATTATTAATCAAAATCATCAATCAGAAGTCATTGATAAAGAAAATAATGATTTTATTAAAGAAAAAAAAATAACTTGTATTAAATGCTTATCTACCATAAATGAAATTAAAAATGATAGAGGACCAAAATCATTCTTCTTTAATATTGTTAGTGCCGATGGAGAAAAGAAATTTATGTGTGATTTATGTATGAGGGGTTGGTAATTTTATGGTTAATAAAAATATAATAAAAAAAATTGAAAATGTTATCAAACAATTTCCATTAAAGGATTTTGTAGAAATAAATGAAAACTCAGAAATTTCGAAGGTTATTAATATGTTTTCTTCTCTTTTGGTAGAGAGAGTAAAAGCAAGGTTATCAGATGAATTCCCTACTTATGACTTTGACGATATGAAACCTAACTCAACAATAAATGATATAAAAAATCTAATTTTGAATCAAAATAAATCAAGAAATTTTAAAAATAATAATCAAGAAGAACTAATTAATAAAAATCATAAATCAAATATAATTTATAATGTTGGAGAAGAAAATGAAATATGTGGATTAGGTACAGATATTGAGAATTTAGATTCTTTACCAAATGATATTTTTTCCATTTGTGAAACAAAGTTGAGACAAAATTTATTTACTGAATATGAAATATCATATGCATTAATGAAGGAGAATCCTAAATTAACACTACTAGGTATTTTTTCGGCAAAGGAATCAATAATTAAAGCTTTAAATTTAAAAACAAAAATTCAGTATAGCAGTATTCAAATCAGTCATACAAAAGAAGGAAAACCATATGCATCTTTAAGTGGATATTTAAATGAGCAATTCAAACTTTCTATTTCTCATTCAAAGGATTACGCAATGAGCACCTGTTTATTTTTAAATAAAATATGATTTGCGTATAAGAAGAAAAAACTTATCAAAATATAATATAGAATAATCATTAATTAAAAAAATCATTATGCCTACAGTTTTAGGCTTACATGGAGGTTTTACCGTAGGGCAACACGAGCCAGCAGCATGTTTAATTATTGATGGTAAGGTTCAAGCTATATATGAAGAAGAGAGATTTAATAGAATTAAATCATCTTATGGACTCCTTCCAAAATACTCATTATTAGCACTAGCGAAGGATTTTAACTTAAAAAGTCAAAAAGATATAGACCTCGTAGTAGTTGATGGAATTACTTATAAAGATACAAGTGATAGATGGTCTTTTTTTTTGAAAAGGATTTTAGGTTTTTGTCCAACTATATTTGTTTGTCATCATCAAGAGGCGCATGCCGCCGCAGCGTTTTATGGGTCTGGTTTTGATGAGGCTACTGCAATTACTCTTGATGCATACGGTGATAATGCTTCAGGCTCAATTTATAAATGTTCCAGAAGTAAAGGTCTAGAACTTGAAAAATTTTACGATACTAATGAATCTTTAGGAATAATATATACTGCTATGACTTATCATTTAGGTTATGAAGATGGTGATGAATATAAGATTATGGGATTAGCTCCTTATTCTAGAAAAGAAATTTATCCTGAAATTGATTTTTTTGAGAGAGATAATTTAAATAGAGTATTACGAAATGATCCAAAGGTTTTATCACCTTTTGATTATCCAGCAAATTCAGATGGGATTTCAGAATTGATTGGAATTAGTCAAAGAACTAGCGAAGATGATATTGAAGTAAAGCATAAAGATTTGGCTGCAAAAATCCAGTCAGATTTCACAAAGTCATTAATAAAAAAATTTGATGAGGCTCTTCAAAAAACACAATGTAAAGATTTTGTTTATTCAGGCGGTGTTGCTCTTAATTGTACTACTAATGGAGTAATTAAAAAGAAGCTTGGTTTAAATAA
>MDTG01437969.1_pt1 | contig 19793 bp, 15 predicted proteins | sample 811421 | NCBI WGS metagenome assembly MDTG01 (sample SAMN05326645, study PRJNA326480) | marine metagenome | isolation source: seawater | place: Pacific Ocean: South East | collected 2011
GCGGGATAAATAACTGCCCGGTAATACGGTTACCTGCTGTTCGGCAAATAAGCGCTGGGCAAATACCTCTTCATTAATCGGCGTTTGTGCCCATAGGTAAAAACTGGCGTCACTTTGCTGCACATTCATAACTGGAGATAAAATATCCAGCACCGCATTGAATTTCTGCGTATACAGACGACGGTTTTCTTTTACGTGCTCTTCGTCACCCCAGGCGGCAATACTGGCGACCTGGTTCGGTAAGCTCATGGCGCACCCGTGATAGGTGCGGTACTGGAAAAATGGGCCTAAAACATCGGCATCACCGGCCACAAAACCGCTGCGTAAACCGGGTAAGTTAGAACGTTTACTTAAACTATGAAATACCACGCAGTTCTTATAATCATCGCGGCCTAATTCGGCGCAAGCCTGTAACAGGCCAACAGGTGCATCGACGCTGTCGATGTAAATTTCGCTATAACATTCGTCACTGGCAATAATGAAATCATATTGGTCGGATAGCGCGATGAGTTTTTTTAGTTCGTCTAATTGAATGACGGCACCAGTTGGGTTGCCTGGGCTGCAAATAAATAAAATTTGTGTATTTTGCCAAACGCTTTCTGGTACCGCGTCGAAGTCTGGGTTGAAACCATTCTCTTCTAAGCATGGAAGGTAGTGGGGTTTGGCACCCGCAAGGTATGCGGCACCTTCGTAGATTTGATAAAACGGATTAGGGCTGACCACTAATGCGTCGGGCTTGGCTGCTACCACGGCTTGTGTAAAGGCAAAGATGGCTTCGCGGGTGCCGTTAACCGGTAAAATTTGGGTATCACTGTCCAGCCCATTTAGAGCAAAGCGTTTACATGCCCACTGGCTAATGGCTTGGCGCAATTCAGGAATGCCCTTGGTGGTCGGGTAGTTGGCCAACTTATCTAGATTATCGGCCATGGCCTTGAGGACAAACTCAGGGCTTTGGTGTTTTGGCTCGCCAATAGAAAGCGCAATGTGTGGTAAATCGGTGGTTACCTTGGCTTCGGTTTTGAGCTTATTCAGTTTCTCAAAGGGATAAGGCTGCAGTAAGGCAAGGTTCGGATTCATGGGTGGCTCTCTATAAAATTATGCGCCGGATTATAAAGTAGGCCCTTGCGAATTTGTACTGCAAAACACGTTAAACACGGATTAACGGCAAATCCGGCCAGCGGGTGGTATAGGCCGGCGATGTGTACTGCTGGCGCATGGCCCATTTTTTATGCACCCCTTGTGAGGCCAGATAAAGGGTACCCTGACCATGGCCTTGATTGACCTTGTCCATAGTCTCCATGAGTTGTGATGCCTGATGGGCCTGGCCTGGATGAAATAAGTCACATTGCTGATAATGCACACTGCACAGCTGAATAAGGCCGATACCAGCTTTTAAGTAGCGATTGCCAGGTGCATACAGTTGGCGGATGCATTGTCTGGCCAGCTTGCCAATGACGCGGGCATCATTCGTAGCGTAAGGCAGCTGAGCGGTTGTGCTGTGGCTCACATAGTTAGGCTCAAAGGGCGATGTATGTAAAAACACGTGAATGGTTTGCGCCAGGCTGTCTTGTTGCCTGAGCTTTTCTGCCGCGCGCGCAGCGTATACCGATATGGCTTGTTCTATGGGCTCTAAGGATGTGAGCTTTTGCCCAAAAGAGCGGGTGGCGTAAATTTGTTGCTTAGCCGGAGGCTGAGCTTCGATGTCAAAGCAAGGGCGCCCGTTAAGCTCTTCGATGGTACGTTCAATATTGACATTGGTTCGCTTGCGTACGGTTTTCGCGTTAGCGTGTGCTAACTCATAGGCGCTGAAAATGCCCACTTCAGCAAGGCGTCGCCCAATCCGTGAACCGATCCCCCATATATCCGTTACCTTGGTGCGCTTTTGTAACCACTGCCACTTTTGCGGTGTGTCTAATACACATACGCCGTTGCAACGAGGGATTTTCTTGGCCGCACGATTGGCCAATTTACTCAAGGTCTTGGATGGGGCAATGCCCACCCCCACTGGCATGCGAACTTCTTTCCATAAGCGATTTTTGATGTGCTGAGCGTAATGGTTTAAGTCCCAGTGCATGCCTGTGAAATCAAGAAACATTTCATCGATGCTGTAAACCTCAACGCTCGGGGAGAAGTCATGCAGTATGGTCATGACGCGATGGGATATGTCACCATATAAAGCATAGTTAGAGCTGAATACCGCAACCTCATGCTGTTTTAGAAGCGCCTCAATCTTAAAGAAGGGTTGCAGATCTTGGATACCCAGTGCCTTGGCTTCTTTTGAGCGGGCCACAATAAAACCGTCGTTATTGGATAGCACCACCACAGGCTTTGCACGCAGGTCAGGGCGGAATATTTGCTCGCATGAGGCATAGCAACTATTGCAATCAACTATGGCGAGCATATGGGGTGCCTGTGATATCGAACAGACGCCATGATGACCCCTTCTATTAAAAGCTCTGCCTCGTCACTGATGGGAATCGGCTGATATTTGGGATTGGCGGCCTTGAGTACTTGATTTTGTGTGTCCAGCAGTTTGCAGGTGAGTTCGCCATCAATCGCGGCCACGACCACATCACCATTTCTGGGCTCTAAAGAGCGATCAATAATTAATAGATCTCGATCAAAGATGCCGACACCTTCCATTGAGTCGCCACAAGCACGGGCTAAATACGTCGCGGCAGGGTGCTGTATGAGATGCTCATCCAAGCTTAGGGCCGTTTCTTTGTAGTCGTCGGCAGGGCTTGGAAACCCAGTTTGCAGAGCATGGCTGTAGAGGATTAGCTTCATAAATCACCTTATACTGTATGTTTATACAGTATAAGGTTTAAGTTCATGGCTGCCAAATACGAATTTGGACTATCAGCGGCGGGTAGCAGGCAGAAAACAATGTGCACTTATTTGGTGAGGTGGATAGATGGATTGTGTTCCAAAATGGGTCGCTAAGTGACTTACCTGTCTGAATGGTCAATAAAATAAGGGGGAGAGGGTGTGAGTTGAGCGTTGTGTTTTTGAGATTTGAAGCTGGAATGATGGCGGATTTTCACACCAAGTTAGTGCGTTTCGCTTTTATTGAGGTAAATTCTGCACCGTAATAATGAAAAAGCCATGGATTAAAAAAAAGTTTTAATTTTAAAAAGAATAAATGCGCTTTTGGCACAAAGCTTGAGATAACAAGTTAGAAATTTAAAAAATTGAAAGCTCAAACTTAAAAGGAAAACACAATGACGTTATCCCAAGCCATTAAACGCACGTTAAAACAGGCGGCCATCGGCGCCGGTTTTGCTGCCAGTGTATTAAGTGCTTCTGCCTTTGCAGGTGAACCGGAAAAAGAAGATTTAAAATTTGGTTTTATTAAGTTAACCGACATGGCTCCACTGGCCATTGCAGCAGAAAAAGGATTTTTTGAAGACGAAGGTTTATTTGTTGAGTTAGAAGCGCAAGCCAACTGGAAAGTCTTACTTGACCGCGTGATCACCGGCGAGCTTGATGGTGCGCATATGCTGGCGGGTCAGCCATTAGGTGCGACTATTGGCTTTGGTACGCAGGCGCATATTATTACGGCGTTCTCCATGGACTTAAACGGTAATGGTATTACGGTTTCTAATAATGTGTGGAGTGAAATGAAAAAACACATACCGCATGAAAATGGTAAACCTGTTCATCCTATTAAAGCCGATTACCTAAAGCCAGTTATTGAACAATACAAGGACGAAGGTAAGCCGTTTAAAATGGGCATGGTTTTTCCTGTGTCTACCCACAACTATGAGCTACGTTATTGGCTAGCAGCCGGTGGCATTAGCCCAGGCTTTTATGCGCCAGAGAAAGGCGATACATCCGGTACACTTAAAGCCGATGCACTGCTGTCTGTGACACCGCCACCGCAAATGCCATCGACCATGGAAGCGGGCACCATTGATGGTTACTGTGTGGGTGAACCTTGGAATCAGCAAGCCGTATTTAAAGGCATTGGTGTGCCTGTGATTACGGATTACGAGATCTGGAAAAACAACCCGGAAAAAGTATTTGGTGTATCAAAAGCATGGGCTGATAAGTACCCAGAAACCCACATTGCGGTTGTGAAGGGAATGATTCGTGCAGCCAAGTGGTTAGATGATAAAAACAATGCCAACCGTCCTGAAGCAGTAAAAATTCTATCCCAGTCAAATTATGTGGGCGCGGATTACGACGTGATCGCAAACTCCATGACCGGTACGTTTGAATATGAAAAAGGTGATAAGCGTGACATCCCTGACTTCAATGTGTTCTTCCGTCATAACGCCACTTACCCATACTACTCGGATGCCATCTGGTACCTAACGCAAATGCGTCGCTGGGGGCAAATTTCGGAATACAAGCCAGATAGCTGGTACATGGATATTGCGAAAAAAGTATATCGCCCTGATATCTATACTTTAGCGGCAAAAGAGCTGATCGCAGAAGGAAAAATGAGTGCATCTGAATTTCCTGATTTCGCAAAAGAAGATGGCTTTAAACCTGAGCAAAAAGAGTTCATTGATAACGTCTCTTATGATGGCAAAAAACCCAATGAATACCTTAAAAAATTCAACATTGGTTTGAAAGGTAAAGATAAGGTTTAAATTATTTAGCGGCTACTTTAGGTGGCCGCTTAATTGAGTAAGGGGATGAAGATGAATGTAGTTTCGAAAATGGAAGACCTAAGGATGTTCGCACCCTGGGTTCGAATCATCAAAGGAGAGAATCGTCGTGAGCAAGTCAATGTATTATTACGTACATTGGGTGTGCCCATTTTAGCGTTTGCTTTGTTTTTAGGGATTTGGGATAGCGCAGCGAAAAGTGTTGTTACGTCGTTAGGTCAGGTGCCAGGTCCATCTCAAGTGTTAGAGCAAGCAAAAGGTTTATGGCAGGAGTATCAAGCTGAGTCCGTAAAAGAAGATAAGTTTTATGAGCGTCAAGAAAAGCGTAATGCAAAAAAATTAGCGGCCAATCCAGATGCCAAGGTTAAGTGGCGTGAATATCGTGGCCGTACGACGTATCCGCAGCAAATTCTCACCAGTTTATATACCGTATTTACGGGGTTTTTATTGGCCACTTTAATTGCGGTGCCGCTTGGGATTCTAACCGGCTTAAGTCAAACCTTAAATAACGCCATGAACCCGATCATTCAAATCTTTAAGCCAGTGTCGCCATTGGCTTGGTTGCCTATTGTCACCATGGTGGTATCCGCTGTGTATGTCAGTGACGACCCTATGTTTGATAAGTCGTTTGTGACGTCGGCCATAACCGTAATGTTGTGTTGCATGTGGCCCACATTAATTAATACGGCAGTCGGCGTGTCATCCATTAGCCCCGACTTATTAAATGTTGCAAAAGTATTGCGTTTAAGCTGGTGGTCAAAAATTATTAAAGTGGTATTACCATCGGCGATTCCTATGATCTTTACCGGCATGCGCCTGTCATTGGGTGTGGGTTGGATGGTGTTGATTGCTGCTGAAATGTTGGCGCAAAACCCAGGCCTTGGAAAGTTTGTGTGGGATGAGTTTCAAAATGGTAGCTCGAATTCTTTAGGCCGTATTATGGTGGCGGTATTGACCATCGGCTTTATTGGCTTTTTATTAGATTGGATGATGCTGCAGCTACAGAAATATTTTAGCTGGGATAAAAGTGCGGTTAATCGTTAATTGACGCCGGATAAAACGAATTAGAAAGGTAATGTTATGAGTGCACATCTGAATATAGATCATGTATCCATGGAGTTTGATACGCCAAGTGGTAAGTTTTGCGCCCTTGAAAATGTAAACTTGAAAATTAAAAAAGGCGAATTCGTTTCGTTAATTGGTCACTCCGGGTGTGGCAAGTCAACGGTGTTGAATATCATTGCTGGTTTGTATCAAGCCACAAAAGGCGGGGTGGTTCTTGATGGTAAAGAGGTCAGTGAGCCCGGCCCAGAGCGCGCTGTGGTGTTTCAGAATCACTCTTTGTTTCCTTGGTTAAGCGCTTATGAAAATGTTGAGTTGGCGGTGAAGCAGGTTTTCAAAGGCAAAAAAAGTAAAGCCGAAATGAAAGAGTGGATAGAGTACAACTTGGAGCTTGTACATATGAGCCATGCGTTGCATAAAAAACCAGATGAAATATCCGGTGGTATGAAACAGCGCGTGGGCATTGCTCGCGCACTGGCGATGGAACCAACGGTTTTATTAATGGATGAGCCTTTTGGTGCGCTGGATGCACTCACTCGCTCTCATTTACAGGACTCATTAATGGAAATTCAGCGAGACTTAAAAAACACCGTGGTCATGATTACTCATGATGTGGATGAAGCGGTATTGCTAAGCGATCGCATCGTGATGATGAGTAATGGCCCAGCAGCGGGTGTGGGTGAGATTTTAGATGTGGCATTACCAAGGCCTCGTCATCGCTTAGAGCTGGCGGATGACCCCATGTATAATAAATATCGTGCGGATGTGTTGCGTTTTCTTCATGAGCGCCATGCGAAACCGGATGTACCGGCCAGCAGTAAAGTGGCTTGATGACATCAGTTAATTAAGCGCTAACCACCATAAAAATATTGGTGAAAATAAAAAAGCCCAGTACGGTACTTCAAATTATGAAAGGTCGTATTGGGCTTTTTTTGAGTGAAGCGCTAAAGCGTTGCTTGCAGCTCCACTTGTTCGGTAAGTGCTTCGATTACCGCGCTTTGCAATTGACGACAAAATTCAGGATCACTGATTGGATCGCCATTCTTATCGGTGATATAAAAAATATCGTCGACTTTTTCACCTTCAGTGAGGATCTTGGCGGTTTCTAATGACACATCGTATTCCATGAACAGTTGTCCCATGCGGGCCAATAAACCAGGGCGGTCAGGAGCAATCACTTCTAATAAGCTGCGCTTAGTAAACGGATCATTACTCATGTTTACAATGGGCTTGAAATCAAACTGTTTAAGCTGGCGTGACGTTCTACGTTGAATCAACGACGAGAATTCTTCAGGGTGCGACAACGCTTCCTCAAGGGTACGTTGAATTTTTTCTAAACGTAATGGCTCGCTAATGGGTTCGCCATTTTCATCCAGTACGATATACGTATCCAGTGCGTTATTGTTGGCTGAGGTAATGATGCGGGCATCTTGAATATTAAGGTGTAGCTGATCAAGTGCTGCGGTCATGGCCGCAAATAAGTGGGGCTGATCTTTCATGTGAATAAAGATCTGGGTGGCGCCTTCTAATGCTTTGTCGCTGGTATCGCCAATCAGTACCAAGGGCTTGCTGGTGTCTTGATACTTAAACAAGGCAAGGGCATGCCACACTAATGTGTCGACACTTTCTCGTAGAAAATATTCGTCACCTGGGTTGGCCCACATTTCAAAAACGTCTTCTTCTTGGTAGCCGTATTCGCTTAAACGCTCAATAACCGCTTGCTGTGTTTCTTGTACCCATTCATCTTTATTGATGGGGGTGTCAAGGCCACGGCGAATCAGATGAAGTGTTTCGCTGTAAAGGGTACGCATTTGTTCAGCGCGCCAGCTTGTCCATAACTTTTTATTGGTGCTGAAAATATCGGCAGCACTAAAAATATAAAGATAATCAAGGTGACGCCGATCACCCACTTGTGTGGCGAAGTGGTGAATGGCATCAGGGTCGGCGAGGTCAACCCGTTGTGCAGTTTGAGAATACAAAAGGTGGTTGCGAATGAGCCAAACTACAAGGTCGCTGTCTTTTTGGCTAAGGCCATGCTGTGCACAAAAATGCTCAGCGATTTCAGCACCGGTGATTTCATGTTCACCCGGGAGGACTTTTCCAACATCATGCAACAGTGCGGCGAGGTATAAGATTTCTTTTTTAGAAATGTTATGTATCAGTTTGCTTGCAAGTGGAAATAATTCTTTTTCTACGCCAAAACGTAAACGACGCATAAACTTAATCGCGCGAAGACTGTGTTGGTCCACCGTGTAGCTGTGAAATAAATCGTGCTGCATGTGACCGATAATGGCGCCAAATTCAGGAATATATTGGCCAAGAATGCCGTAATTAAGCATGCGATCAAGCTCACGCGTTACATGATCCTGGCTGCGCATGATTGCCATAAACGTACGTACGTTATCGGGGTGTGAGCGATAGTCATCATCAATTAAATGGCGACTGTCTCGCAGTGCACGAATGGTGTTGGCTCTTACCCCTTTTAATGTACTGTCGGTAGCCAGGTGATAAAACACTTCGAGCATGGCATTGGGGGTGTGAGTAAATAAGTCGGCTTGTCTGGATTCGAGGTAGTCGTTGTTGCGTTGGAAGTATTCGTTAATAGGGGTGATACTGGCTTCTTTTTGACTATCAATGATCAGCTCTTTAAATAGCAGCATGAGTAGGTCGTTTAATTCATTCAATGCCAGGCTGTAGCGATAATACTGGTGCATCATTTGTTCGACCCCAAGTTGCTCTGGGTCGTCATCAAATCCTAGAATCTCGGCAATTTCTTTTTGGAAATCAAATAAAAGCTGATCTTCTTCGCGCCCCGTTACCATATGTAGGGCATAACGGATCTGCCATAAAAAATCGCGACAACGATGCAACATGCCGTATTCGAAATCCGTAAGAATACCTTGTTTGGTAAGGTTTTCTAATTCATGGCTACCAAAGTGACGTTGCAGAACCCAAACCACTGTATGGATGTCTCGCAGTCCACCTTGGCCTTTTTTAATGTTTGGCTCAAGGTTGTAATCGGTATCATGATGTTTTTCATGACGCTTTTCTTGTTCTTGCCATTTGGCTTGGAAAAATTCATCACTTGGCCAAATATGGTTAGGGCCGGTAATATCGCGCATGACCTCACGCAAAACATCCCCGCCCATAAGCGTACGGGTTTCCATTAAATTAGTGGCAATGGTCAAATCTTTTTCTGCTTCATTACGGCAGTCATCAATGGTACGTACGCCGTGACCCACATCGAGTTTGATGTCCCACATAAAGGTGATGAACCCTTGCATGGCATCACTGTTGTGACTAAATGCAGCTTCATCTTTATTGAGTAATAAAATATCAATATCACTTTTAGGGTGAAGCTCGCCGCGCCCGTAACCACCAACGGCTAATAGCGCAATGCTTTGATTGCTTTCATCAAAAAATTGTAACCATGCATGCTTGAGGAGTTGGTCCATAAACCATGATCGGGCATGGACCAAGGTGACGGCATCGAGCGTTGCTCTGAAATGCTCGTCCATCACTGTCTGGCTATGGCGCATGGCCTCTTTGAAAAGAGGAATGGGGGGCTTACCGTCGGCCAATGCTTGGCGAAAGGCGGTATCGTCGAAAATCCGTGATTGTAAGCCCTGATCCATGATTACTGCTCCCAAGGAAACACTTCTTCTTTGCGGCGGGTCAGCACTTCAATGCCATCTTTTGTCACAAGACAGGTGTGTTCCCATTGCGCACTTAATTTGCGGTCTTTGGTGATCACAGTCCATTGATCGCCAAGAAGCTTACTTTGAGGCTTGCCTTGGTTGATCATAGGTTCGATGGTGAAGCACATACCTTCTTTCAGTGCCATACCTGTACCTGGGCGGCCGTAGTGCATAACCTGAGGCTCTTCATGGAAGCCCTTACCAATACCGTGGCCGCAATATTCACGAACAACCGTATAATAGTTGGATTCGGCATGCTGCTGGATAACATGGCCAATATCGCCAAGTTGCGCACCGGGTTTAACCAGTGCCATACCTTTGTACATGCACTCTTGGGTGATATCCACTAGGCGCTGGTCGGCGGGTTTGGGTTCACCAACAAAAAACATTTTACTGGTATCGCCATGATAGCCATCCTTGATGACTGTAACGTCAATGTTGACGCTGTCGCCTTTTTTAAGGGCTTTGTCATCGCTTGGAATGCCGTGACAAATCACATGGTTAACGGATGTACAAATGGATTTAGGGAATGGCGGGTTGCCATAGTTAAGAGGCGCCGGAATTGCTTGCTGGGTATTGACGATGTAGTCGTGGCAAATGCGATCTAGCTCACCGGTGGTCACACCAGGCTTAACGTATTCGCCGATCATTTCCAGTACTTCGGCCGCTAAGCGTCCAGCTACGCGCATTTTTTCGATTTCTTCTGGAGTTTTGATGGTCACAGCCATGGGGAAGATATTCACTCTTAGTTATTTAGTGGGCTATTGTACGCATATATACGCAATAGATGAATAACTAGGATCACGGAAAGAGGCTTTTAATTGGCAATTTTTCTTCCCATTGAAGGGCTAAATATGGTATAAAGCGCGCGCTCTTGGCGGTCTCGTATGGCTAAGGGTATAAACTTTTATAAATCCGCACATGTATCGACACATCGTTCTGGGTGTCTTAAGTGGTTAAACGCTTGAGATTGGACAATGGGATACATGGAGGCCTAACCCTAACAAATAGGTATATATCTTATGGCACAAGTAAGTATGCGTGACCTGCTAAAAGCAGGCGTTCACTTCGGTCACCAGACTCGTTACTGGAACCCAAAAATGAACAAATTCATTTTTGGCGCTCGTAACAAGATTCATATCATCAACCTTGAGCACACTGTGCCAGCATTCAACGAAGCGTTGAACGTTGTTAAAGGTATGACTGCTAAGAACAACCAAGTACTTTTCGTAGGTACTAAGCGTGCAGCTTCTAAGGTTATCCAAGAGCAAGCAGCTCGTGCAAACATGCCTTTCGTAGCGCATCGTTGGTTAGGCGGTATGCTGACTAACTACAAAACTATTCGTCAATCTATCAAGCGTCTAGCTGACCTTGAAGCACAGAAGAAAGACGGTACTTTTGAGCAGCTAACTAAGAAAGAAGCCCTAATGCGTACTCGTGAGATGGAGAAGCTAGAGCGCTCTATCGGTGGTATCAAGAACATGGGCGGCCTACCTGACGCTATCTTCGTTATCGACGTTGACCATGAGCGCATCGCGATTCAAGAAGCAAACAAACTAGGTATCCCAGTTATCGGTATCGTGGATACTAACAGCAACCCAGATGGCGTTGATTTTGTTATTCCTGGTAACGACGATGCGATCCGCGCAATCGAAATCTTCACTTCTGCTGTTGCTGATGCTTGCATCGAAGGCAAAACTGAAGCTGGTCAAGCGGCCGCTGCTCCTGCTAAAGCAGAAGAAGCACCAGCAGCTGAGTAATTTTTAATTACTAAGTTGTGAACATAAAAAAGGGGGCTCGCCCCCTTTTTTTAAAAGAATTTTGATTAGATAAAAATTTAGGTGACGACTATGGCAGTGTCTGCAAAATTAGTTAAAGAATTACGTGAGCGTACTGGTCTTGGCATGATGGAGTGTAAAAAAGCACTTCAAGAAGCTAATGGCGATATCGATCTTGCCATTGAAGAAATGCGTAAGAACTCTGGCCTTAAAGCCGCTAAAAAAGCAGGTCGTACTGCAGCTGAAGGCGTAGTTGTTATTAAAACAGCGTCTGATAACTCTGCTGCAATGCTAGTTGAAGTTAACTCTGAAACTGACTTTGCTGCTAAAAACGAAGACTTCCTTGGCTTTGCTAATAAAATCGCTGAAGCGGCTTTTGAAGCAAAAAGCACTGAAGTTGGCGGTCTTTTGGATGCTGAGCGTGAAGCTTTGGTTCAAAAAATCGGTGAAAACATCTCTCCTCGTCGCGCCTTGATGGTAGAAGGTGAGTTGGTTGCAGGTTATGTTCACTCTAACAACCGTATTGCTGCACTTGTTTCTTTGAAAGGCGGTAGTGAAGAGTTGGCACGTGACATCGCTATGCACGTTACAGCGGTTAACCCTCGCGTATTAGCACCTAGCGATATGCCTGAAGACATGGTTAATGCTGAGAAAGAAATCATCAAAGCGCAGCCTGATATGGAAGGCAAGCCTGCTGAAATCGTTGAGAAAATGATGGGTGGTCGTATCCAGAAATTCCTTAAAGAAAACAGCTTGCTAGAACAGCCTTTCGTTAAGAACCCTGAGCTAACAATCGCTAAGCTTGCTAAGCAAGCCGGTGCGGAAGTGGTTGGTTTTGTTCGTATCGAAGTGGGTGACGGCATCGAGAAAGACGAAACTGATTTCGCTGCAGAAGTAGCTGCTCAGCTTAAAGGCTAAGCAGTAGGGCTGTTATCAATACAGCTCTTTAAATGCCGAGTTAGGTTTTCCTTGCTCGGCATTTGTGTAAAGGTTATTTGAGAAGCCCTGGTGAACTGGACTGAGTATTATCCTTGATAATTCAGCTAGAACCGGGGTTTTGCAGTGAGAGGTCAAGGTTTGTGCTATAAACCTGTGACTATAGAATTGCATACATGAGGTGACCTATGCCCCCGGCAGATAATCGTAGCCCTAAATATAAACGCGTCCTTTTGAAGTTGAGCGGTGAAGCGCTTCAAGGTGATCAGAATTTTGGGATAGACCCTAAGGTCCTTGACCGCATGGCGCTAGAGGTAGGTCAGCTGGTGGGGATTGGCGTTCAGGTTGGTTTGGTGATTGGCGGCGGTAACTTGTTCCGTGGTGCCGCATTGAGTCAAGCAGGTCTGGATCGAGTAACAGGCGATCACATGGGTATGCTTGCCACTGTAATGAATGCATTGGCGATGCGTGACGCATTAGAGCGCAGTAATATTCGCTCACGTGTCATGTCGGCTATTCCAATGAGCGGCATTGTTGAGCATTATGATCGTCGTCGCGCAATTCGACACTTAAATAGTGGCGATGTGGTTATTTTTTCCGCAGGTACAGGTAACCCATTCTTCACAACGGACTCAGCAGCGTGTTTGCGTGGTATTGAGATCGAAGCGGATATCGTGTTAAAAGCCACAAACGTAGATGGCGTGTACGATGCGGACCCGAAGAAGAACCCTGATGCGGTTAAATTTGAAACCCTAACTTACGACGAAGTACTTGAGCGTCAGTTGGGTGTTATGGATCTCACGGCGATTTGTCTGGCGAGAGATCACAAAATGCCATTGCGTGTGTTTAATATGGCAACCCCTGGCATGATGGCTCAACTCATGGTTGGCGGAAGTGATGGCACATTGATTGTGTGTGGAGAAGAAAAAAATGTTGAATGAAATTCAAGCAGACGCTAAAGATCGTATGCAGAAAAGTTTAAATGCGTTAACTGATGCATTTAAAAAGGTACGTACAGGTCGTGCGAACCCGGCGATTCTTGATGGCATTACCATCGATTATTACGGCACTCAAACCCAGTTATCTCAAGTTGCTAATATCAACGTTGAAGATGGCCGTGCACTTGCTGTTACGCCTTGGGAAAAACACCTTGTACCGGTAATTGAAAAAGCAATTATGAAGTCTGATCTGGGTATTAACCCATCTACTTCTGGTGAAACCATTCGTTTGCCAATGCCTGCTTTAACCGAAGAAACGCGTAAAGATTACATTAAGCAAGCTCGTGCAGAAGCCGAGAAAGGTCGTGTATCTATTCGTAATATTCGTCGCGATGCCAATAGCAGCATCAAAGATTTGCTGAAAGAAAAAGAAATCAGTGAAGACGAAGAGCGCCAAGGCCAAGATAAAATTCAGCAACTAACTGATAAGTTTATTGCGGATGTTGAGTCTTTGTTGGCGGTTAAAGAAAAAGACCTAATGCAGGTTTAACCGAGTTTTATGAAGCGGTACTGCGCCTTTTTAGGCGCAGTTTCATTATTAGGTTTTACAAATGTCACAAGCAACGTTACCAAAATTTGAAAGAATCCCTCGTCACGTTGCCATTGTCATGGATGGTAATAATCGTTGGGCTAAGCGTCGTCACCTACCGGGTGTTGCGGGGCATAAAGCTGGGGTTAAAGCGGTAAAGATTGCGATAGAGCAAGCGGCACGTTTAGAAGTAGAAGTGCTGACGTTATTTGCCTTTTCCAGTGAAAATTGGCAGCGACCCGAGCAAGAAGTGAATGCATTGATGCAGTTGTTTTTAAATGCATTGCAAAAAGAAGTGAAAAAACTGCATGAGCACAATATTCGCCTGACCATCATGGGCGATGTCACTGGATTCTCCCCTATATTGCAAGAGCATATCGCAAGCGCTCAAGAGCTAACCAAAGACAATACTGGTTTAAAACTGGTGGTTGCCGCAAATTATGGTGGTCGCTGGGATATTGCTCATGCCGCACAGAACATTGCCAAAGATGTATTATCTGGCAAACTCTCTGCAGACACGATTACCCCAGAAGTATTTGCTGGGTATACATGTTTAAATGATTTCCCTGAGCCGGATTTATGTATTCGTACCGGAGGGGAGTTAAGAATAAGTAATTTCATGTTATGGCAATTTGCGTACACAGAACTTGTGTTCAGTGATGCGCTTTGGCCTGATTTTGATGAAACAAATTTCTGGTCGGCAATAGAAGAATATAATAGCCGCACGCGCCGTTTTGGTCGCACAGATGAACAATTGAAGGAAGATAAAACGTGCTAAAGCAACGTATTCTTACCGCGCTTGTATTGGCGCCAATCATGATTGGGGGGATTTTTTACTTACCTCTTGGGCAATTTAAGTTATTTATTGCCGCTATCGTGACTCTAGGTGCTTGGGAATGGGCCAATTTGTCCGGTATTAAAATGCAAGTTGGCCGTGTGGCTTACGCGGGTATTATTGCAGCGTTGATTTGGCTGGTTGAGTTTGAAGGGTTTGTCCAAGAGGTCGATCTTTTATATCTTGCGTTTGCATGGTGGATAACGGCATTCATCTTGGTGGCCGTTCACCCTAAATTAAAAAGCCTATGGGGCAGTGCACCGGTTCGTTTGTTGATGGGCTTAGCTATTTTACTACCCATGTGGGTTGGGTTTGTTCAGATTAAGAGTTACCCATTTAATGACTACCTAATTATGTATGTCATGTTTGTGGTTTGGGGAGCTGATGTGGGTGCCTACTTCTCTGGTCGCACATTTGGTAAGCATAAACTTGCTTCAACCGTGAGCCCGGGTAAAACATGGGAAGGGGTTTATGGCGGTTTGGTTGTGACTTTCTTGATGGCGCTTGGCGGTGGTTATTTATTAGAAAATGAAGCCGGTTTGTCCTTGGACTTAGCCCAATGGGTATTATTAGTGGCAGTAACGCTGGCCATTACCTGTGTCTCTGTTGTGGGTGACCTAATTGAAAGCATGGTGAAACGTCACCGTGGTATTAAAGATTCCAGTCACTTATTACCCGGCCATGGCGGGGTAATGGATCGTATTGACAGTATGACGGCAGCGTTACCTATGTTTGCCTTAGCCTTAAGTGTATTTGGTTGGAATCTCGTTGTATGAGGCAAATGATTACCGTTCTTGGGGCTACGGGCTCCATCGGTAAAAGCACGCTTGATGTGCTTGCGCGTCACAAGGATCTTTATCAGGTGTTTGCGTTAAGCGCGAACACACAAGTAGAGCTGCTATTGCAGCAGTGTCTTGAGCACTCGCCTAAATACGCGGTGATGGTGGACGAGGCCAGTGCAATTCAGTTGGCCGGTGCGTTAAAGCAAAATGGCGCTTCCACTGAGGTGCTAAGTGGTGTTGACGCCTTGGTTGATATTGCTCGTGATCCTGAAGTCGATCAGGTAATGGCGGCAATTGTAGGTGCTGCTGGTTTACTGCCTACCTTGGCAGCGGCCAAAGCGGGTAAGCGTGTGTTGCTTGCCAACAAAGAAGCATTGGTCATGAGCGGTCACTTGTTTATGCAAGCCGTTCAAGATAATCAAGCGGAGCTTCTGCCTATTGATAGTGAGCATAATGCAATCTTTCAATCTCTTCCTTTAGGTTATGGGCAAGACCCTTCATACCAGCAACAAATCGAAAAAATTCTATTGACGGCATCTGGCGGCCCGTTTCGTGGCTGGACATTAGATGCCTTATCTAAAGTGACACCCAAGCAAGCGGTTAAGCACCCAAACTGGTCAATGGGGCAAAAAATCTCTGTGGACAGTGCAACCCTTATGAATAAAGGGCTAGAGCTTATTGAAGCGTGCTGGTTGTTTGATGCGACACCTAAGCAAATTGAAGTGGTGGTGCACCCTGAATCCATTATTCACTCCATGGTGCAGTACGTAGATGGCTCTGTGCTGTGCCAAATGGGCAACCCTGATATGCGCACGCCCATTGCTTACGGCCTGGCTTGGCCTGAGAGGATTGCCTCAGGTGTGAAACCACTGAATTTATTTGAAGTGGCTCAGCTTAATTTTGAAGCCCCAGACCATAAAACATTTCCTGCGCTGAATCTTGCGTCTCAAGCCTTCAATGCTGGCGGCACGGCAGCCACCATATTAAATGCGGCAAATGAAGTGGCGGTTGAGGGATTTTTACGGGAACAAATTGCCTTTACATCAATCTCAAACCTGATCGATGAAACTTTAAATGCATGCACATTAGAAGCAGCCGATAGTTTAGACGCCATATTGCATGCTGATGCGTGGGCAAGGCGCTTTGTTAAGGACAAAATACCATTATGAGTGTGTTATATAGCTTGCTCGCTTTGATTGTCACCCTAGGTATCTTGGTGACAGTTCACGAATATGGCCACTACTGGGTGGCAAGGCGCTGTAAAGTAAAAGTACTGCGATTTTCCGTAGGGTTTGGCAAAGTGATTTGGAGCCGAACCGATAAAAACGGCTGTGAATTTGCAGTGGCGGCTATTCCACTTGGCGGCTATGTGAAAATGTTAGATGAGCGCGAAGGCGAAGTGGCCACAGAACAGCTTCATCAAGCGTTCAATCGTAAAACTGTTTGGCAGCGAATGGCCATTGTATTGGCAGGTCCTGCAGCCAATATCTTATTTGCCATATTCGCTTACTGGATCATGTTTATGACCGGTATCACGCAGGTGAAACCAGTTATAGGTGAAACATCAGTAGAAGGGCTTGCTTTTGATGCAGGCTTACGTGGCGGCCAGCAAATAACCCAAGTTGATGGCGATGCCGTAAGCAGTTGGCAAGATGTGCACTATCAGTTGCTTAAGCGCTTAGGTGACACTGGAGAAATTGCCTTTACCACGGATAACTCACAAGAACATACCTTGGAAATTACTCGCTGGTTAAGTGAAAAAGAAGAGCCAAAAGTTTTATCAGAGCTAGGCATTGAGCCCTACCGTCCAGCTGTTCCTGCGGTTTTAGCTGAATTGCAAGCAGGTATGCCGGCTGAGCAAGCGGGTTTAAAAACGGGCGATAAAATTATCAGCGTCAATGGTGAACCTGTTGAACAGTGGTATGACTTTGTGGAGGTTGTTCAAGCAAATGCGGGCAATGCATTAGCCTTAGCTGTTATTCGTGATGGGCAGACCACCCCCATCACCTTAATACCCGCTTTAAAAACCACCGAAGATGGCAAAAATTACGGTTTTGCTGGGGCCATGGTTGAGTCGCCAAAATTACCCGACGGTTTTGTTACCACACAACGCTTTGGTGTGTTTGAGTCGATTGGTAAAGCTGCATATAAAACCTGGGATATGACCATTGTGACTCTTGAGTCCATTGGCAAAATGATTCAAGGGCTATTATCCGTTAAGAACTTGAGCGGACCCATTACCATTGCTAAAGTAGCCAACGCTTCAGCTCAGGCAGGCTTTGAAGCCTTTATTGGTTTTCTAGCCTACGTCAGCGTGATGTTAGCCGTGGTGAATTTATTACCGATACCTGTATTGGATGGCGGGCATTTTCTGTTTTATGTAATCGAAGCGGTGAAGGGTTCACCTGTTTCGGAAAAAGTTCAGTTAGCGGGAGTGAAGCTGGGCATGGCACTGCTTATGATGGTTATGTTTATTGCCATATTTAATGACATAAGTCGTATATAATTTTCACCTAAACTCGCTGGTCTGTACCTATTCACTGACAGCTCAAGATAACAATAAATTCGGATTAACATGAAGTTCACCTTAATCAGCTTGCTTTTGGCTTTGGGCGCAGCATGCGCCCAAGCTGACGCCTTTACGGTAAAAGATATTCGAGTCGACGGCCTACAACGCGTTAGCGCGGGTAGTGTATTTGGCGCATTCCCCATTAATATTGGCGATAAAGTCGATAGCTCAAAATTGGCCAGTGCATCGCGCAATTTATTTGCAACGGGTTACTTCAACGACATTGAATTAATGCGTGATGGCAATATTTTGGTGATTAACCTGGTCGAATTACCAACTATCACTGCGCTTGAAATTGAAGGCAACAGTGCCATTGAAACCGAACAACTAAAAGAAGGCTTGAAGCAAGCCGGTCTTGCTGAAGGGTACGTCTTTAAACGTTCTACTCTTGAGCGCCTTGAGTTAGAGCTTGAGCGTCAATACGTAAGCCAAGGTCGCTACGATGCTGAAATTAATACAGAAGTTAAAAAACTACCACGTAACCGCGTGTCATTAAAAATCAACGTAGATGAAGGTTCGGTTGCATCCATTAGCCATATTAATATTGTTGGCTACGAGAACTTTGAAAAACAAGAATTGCTCAACCAATTTGAATTAAAACCTACCAATCTATGGTCCTGGTACGCAAGTGATGACAAATATTCCCGTGAAAAATTAGGCGGCGACCTTGAGCGTTTACGTTCATTTTATCTAGATCGCGGCTATATTCGCTTTAACGCCGAATCCACCCAGGTGTCTTTGTCCCCAAATAAAGAAGAAGTGTTCATCAGTGTTAACGTTCACGAAGGTGATGTGTATACGGTGAATAAAGTGAACTTGGCGGGTGAGTTAATTCTAGAAGAAGAACTATTGCGTAAGCTTGTGATCATGGATGAAGGGGAGACCTTTAGTCGTCAAAAAGTCACATTCACTCAAGATTTAATCGCCAAACGCTTAGGCAACGAAGGGTTTACGTTTGCTAGCGTGAACGGTGTGCCAAAAATTAATGATGAAGATAAAACCGTTGAGCTAACGTTCTTTATTGAACCAGGTAAACGTACCTATGTGCGTCGTATTAATTTCACAGGTAATGAGTCCACCATGGATGAAGTGCTGCGTCGTGAAATGGTACAAATGGAAGGCGGTTGGGCTTCCACTGAATTAATTGAACAATCTAAAAGCCGTTTAGAACAACTGGGTTTCTTTAAAGGTGTGAACGTAGAAACACCAAAAGTACCCGGCTCTGACGATTTAATTGACGTGAACTACAGCGTTGAAGAGCAGCCAAGTGGCAGCTTGAACTTAAGCATTGGTTACTCCAGTGCCGACGGTATGATTTTGGGCACCAGTGTGTCGCAAAACAACTTTATGGGTACGGGTAAAAAAATGAGTACCTCTTTAAATAAAACCGATGCGGTTGCCAGCTTAAACTTGTCTTACACCGACCCGTATTACACGGTGGATGGCATCAGCCGTGGTTATGGTTTGTTTTATAGCCAAACCGATTTCTCTGAGCTTTCTTTAAGTGATTACAATACCGACACCTACGGTGGCCGTACCACCTTTGGTTTCCCAATCAGTGGCCGTGAACGTTTATCGTTCAGTATTGAAGCAAGTCGTACCCTTATGGAGGCACAGGAATCCGGTATTGCAGAAGAGATTTTGAGCTTCATAGAAGACGAAGGCGAAGATTTTGTTGAAGTCACATTAGGCAGCAGCTGGAGCTGGACCACATTGAACCGTGGTTTATTCCCAACCGCCGGTGCGAAGCAAAGCTTGTCTCTTGAAGCGACGGTGCCGGGCAGCGAATTAGAGTACTTCCGCGTTACTTATAACGCGCAGAAATACTTCCCAATCTCCGGTGAGTGGACCTTCCGTCTGCGAACTGAACTGGGGTATGGCGATGGCTATGGCAAAACAGATGAGCTGCCGTTCTTCCGTAACTTCCGTGCCGGTGGTGTGGGCTCCGTTCGTGGTTACACCAGTAACTCGTTAGGCCCTCGTGGTGCGA
>MDTG01257336.1_pt1 | contig 19788 bp, 19 predicted proteins | sample 811421 | NCBI WGS metagenome assembly MDTG01 (sample SAMN05326645, study PRJNA326480) | marine metagenome | isolation source: seawater | place: Pacific Ocean: South East | collected 2011
CCGGCCTCCGGGTCCGCCGGCTCGCCGTCCACCAGCCAGCCGTCGTCGCCGCGCCGCAGCGTCCAGGCACCGTCCAGCGACACCTCGGCCACCTCGCCGCGGGCGCGCAGCAGCGCCTTGTCGAGCCACTGATCCGGCGCCGCCGGCACCTGGTAGTTGGACAGGCCGATGGCGTAGACCGCGTCGTCGCCGGCACGCCGGGCGTGGACCTGCTGGTACCCGGGGGACGTGCCGAGGAACAGGTCCACCACGGTCTCGCCATCCGCCGACAGCACCACCCGGCGCTGGTGGTCGTCCTCCGCCACCTCGAAGCGGCCGCGGGCGCCGGCGCTGGTGGCCACCGGAAACGGCGCGTCGATGGCGTCGAGCAGGTCGAGCACCTCGGCGGCCCGCGTCCCATCCGCCGGCAGGCCGTCGGGCAGGCGCCACACGCCGTCCGTCCGGGTGACGGTGACGGCGTCGTCGCCGCCGCTGATGCGGATCTCGTCCACCGCCTCCGGATCGAAGTCGAGCAGCGCCGGCCGGGGCTCGCCGCCGGCGCCATCGGCGAGCAGCACCGCGGCGATGATCAGGCACTGCACCCCGAGCAGCGCGGTCAGCAATCCGATGCGTGCATTCATGCCTGCACCTCCCCGAGCCAGGCCCGGTGAATCTCCCGGTCCCGCCGGACCCGGCGCCGGTGCCACAGGAACACCAGGCCGACGCCGGCCAGCGCCAGCAGATAGTTCAGCGTCTCCAGCCCCGCCTGCTCGGTCGGCTCCAGCGGCGGCAGGGTGCGGTTGAAGTGGCCGCGCGCGCGGATCGCCAGCAGGCTGCGGTCCTCCAGCGCGTAGTCGACCACGTTGGCCAGGAGCTGGACGCTGTTGCCGTAAATCGTGCCTTCGGCGGAGCCGATCACCCGCAGCACCTGGTCGGCGAGAAAGTCGCTGGAGCCGAACACGAACAGGCGGGCGGACTCCGGCGAGCGGTCGATGACGCTGGTGACCACGCCGAGCCGATCGGCCGTGGTGCCGTCGGCCGGCGCCTCGTCGTCCAGGGTCGCCGCCTCGATGTCGGTCTCGCCGGCGGCGGTGTCGGACTCGGCGTCGTCGAGCAGCGGCGACGGCTCGCCGGCGAAGCTCGACTCGAACCGCCCCTCGACCAGCACGCCGAGGGTGCGGACACCGCGCTCTCCCTCGGGTTCGAAGCCGGACAGGCCGGACTCGGTGATCCGCGGCATCACGTCGGGATCGCTGGACAGCCAGCTCCCGTCCGAGCTCTCGAGCAGGGTGGTGACCTGCCGGCCGGCGTCCTGGTCCACCGCCAGCGGCGAGGCCCAGGCCATGGTCACCTGGGGCAGCCCGGCGGTGATGGGATGGTCCTCGTTCAGGCCGGGCGGCCGCACGTCGACGAAGTAGGGATAGTCCAGCATGACCATCTCCTGGAAGCTGAACCCGCCCACCTGCCGGGTCACCGGCGCGGGAAAGGCCGCGTTCTGCGGATCCATCACCATGCCTTCGCCGACGGTCACGCCGTGGTGGGCCAGCCAGTCCGCCAGGCCCGAGTTCCGGGGCGTCGCCGTCAGCGACTGCTGGCTGAGGCTGGCGGAGTAGCTGCCGGCCGCCACCACCACCGTGCCGCCCTTCATCAGGAACTGATCCACGGCGAAGCGCTGGCGCTCGTCGAAGTCCTGGGGGTCCACCACCACCAGCAGCGCCGCCTCGTCAGGCACCCTGCCGTCGGCGAGATCCGCCTCCACCACGTCGAAGTCCTGGGCGAGGAAATCCCGGAGCTGCAGGAAGGTGTTGCCCGCCGACGGCTGGGGCATGCCCATCATCGGCGGCGGCGCCTCCGGCGCCGACAGCGCCACGGTCTTCAGCAGCCCCGACGCGAACCGCTCGAGACCGTTCTCGATGGCCTGCCGGGTGGCGTCGGCGGACAGGGCGTCCGGCAGGGGCACCTGGAGTGTCGTCCCGCCGTCGGTGAGGGTCATGTAGAAGTAGAACGAATCGAGGTCGAACAGGCTCGTCGCCATCGGCTGGAAGCCGTAAGCCTCCTCGATCTCCGCCGCCAGGGCGCCGTCACCGGCCTGGGGGTCGAGGATCTCGGCGGAGAACAGGCCGTCGGCCTCGGCGGACAGGTCCTCCAGCACCTGCTGCAGGGTGTCCCGGTAGTCGGCCAGCGCCGGCGGCAGCACCGCGTCCGCCGACAGGTAACCGACGAACTCCACGGGCCGGGACAGGTTGGCGAAGATGCTGTCGCCGCCCTGGTAGCCGTAGAGCACCTTCTTGATGGTGCGGGTGACGTCGTACTCGGGGTTCCTGAGCTGGACGTCGAGCTCGGACTCGCCCACCACCTTGACCTCGATGAGGTCGCGGAAGCCGAGCACCTCGTACTCGTCGCCGTACTGCACCAGCACGTCGAAGTAGGAGTTCACCAGGCTCGACTGGTAGCGGTCGGCGACCTGGAACGGCACCGGGCGGATGCCGTACCGGCTGTTGGCCTCCTCCTCCAGCGCCGGACGCTCCGCCGGATCGACGATCTCGACGCGCACGGCGCCGCCGCCCGCCACCTCGTACTCGTTCAGCAGATCGCGCATCTGCGGCACCAGCGGCGCCAGCAGCGGATGGGTCTGGTTGCTGAAGTAGCCGCGGATCAGCAGCGGTTCCTCGAGCTGGTCGAGGTAGGTCCGCGTGGCGTCGGAGATCGAGTAGATGTCGCCTTCGGTGACGTCGGCGCGCAGGGCAGTGAGCGGGGCCAGCCAGACATTGGCCGCGAGCAGGTTGGCCACCACCAGAGCGGTGCCGGCCCTCCAGCCGCGATGGCGCGTCCGGGCGCCGTCGCCGGCCCAGCGCTGCACCTCCAGGGCGTAGACGTTGAGCGTCAGGAACACCGCCCCGAGGGACAGGTAGAAGTAGAGGTCGCGCACGTCCACCACCCCGCGGGTGATGGATTCGAAGCGGGCGCCGGTGCCCACGCCGCGCAGCAGTTCCGCCCAGCCGCCGCCCACCAGGCTGGTGAGCACCGGGCTGCCGACGAGGTAGAACGCCCCGGCGACGAAGCAGGCGAGGATCAGGCTGACGATCTGGCTGTCCGTGCGCGCGCTGACGAACAGGCCGATGGACAGGTAGGCGCCGCCGAGCAGCAGCGCCGCCAGGTAGCCGGCCCACACCGGCCCCCAGTCCAGGTCCGCGACCAGCGAGACGGTGACCGGCAGCGGCAGGGTCAGCAGCAGCGCGACCGCCAGCAGCGCCCAGCAGGCGAGGAACTTGCCGAGCACGAACTCCCAGCCGCTCACCGGCAGGGTCGCCACGAATTCCAGCGTGCCGGTGCGCCGCTCCTCGCTCCACATGCGCATGGTCAGTGCGGCGGACAGGAACACCAGCAGCACCGGCATCCACTCGAACATGGGCCGGACGTCGGCGATGTTGCGGGCGAAGTAGGCCTCGCCCCAGAAGAACACGAACAGGGTCACGGCCAGGAAGGCCAGCAGGAACAGGTAGCCGATGGGCGAGGCGAAGAACAGCTTGAGTTCCTTGCCCGCGATGCGCCGGATCACCTCAAGCCGCATGGGCCGCCTCCCCGGCGCCGCGACGGGCCGCCAGATCCATCTCGCTCACCTCCCGGAACACCGCCTCCAGGTCACGCTGGCCGGACGCCAGCTCGTAGACCGGCAGGCCGGCGCCGACCATGGCCGCCGCGACGCCCGCCGCCGCATCGTCCGGCCGGCCGCTCAGCTCCACGTCCCACACGCCGGCACCGGCGCGGCTGACGCCGGCGACGCCGGCGACGCTGCCGAGCACCGTTGCCGGGTCCGCGTCCACGGCGGTGCGGAGCTGCAGCCGGTTGCTGGCGCGCAGGTCCTCGAGGCGCTCGTCCACCGCCAGCACGCCGCCATGGAGGATCAGCACGCGGTCACACAGGGCGTTCACCTCCTGCATGATGTGGGTGGAGAGAATCACCGTGGCGTGTTCCGACAGGCGGCGGATGAGGGTGCGCATGTGCTGGGTCTGGCCCGGGTCGAGGCCGTTGGTGGGCTCGTCGAGAATGAGGAAGCGGGGCTCGTGGAGAATCGCCTGGGCGACCCCGAGGCGCTGCTTGTAGCCCCGGGACAGGGTGGCGATGGGGTCCAGCGCCTTGCCGCCCAGCTCCGTCGCCTCGATGGCGCGGCGCACCGCCTGGGCCGGGTCGATCCCGCGCAGCTCGGCCACCCAGGCCAGGTAGTCGGCCACGGACAGCTCGGGATACAGGGGCAGGTTCTCCGGCAGGTAGCCGAGCTTCGCCTGCACCGCCTGCCGGTCGTCCTCGACGATCGTGCCGTCGACGGCCACCGAGCCCTCGCTCGGCTCCAGATAGCCAGTGAGCATCTTCATGATCGTCGTCTTGCCGGCGCCGTTGTGTCCGAGCAGACCGACGATCTCGCCGTGCCCGATGGCGAACGACACGCCGTCCACGGCCAGGAAGTCGCCGTAGCGGCGGCTCAGATGTCGCGCTTCGATCATGCGTCGCGTTCCTCTCCGCCTTGCGCAGAGCCCCCAACATAGGGACGCTTGCGAAAATTTCAATACCCGCCCCGGGAGGATCGCGACCATGACCGACAACCTGGCCATCGACGGCCCAAGAGGCCCCCTGGAAGCCCGCTACGACCCGCCGGCCGGCACGCCGGTGGCCCAGGCCGTGCTGTGCCATCCGCATCCCCAGTACGGCGGATCCATGCACGACGCGGTGCTGGCCACCCTGGCGGAGGTGCTGATCGACGCCGGCGTCGGCGTGCTGCGCTTCAACTTCCGCGGCGTGGGCGGCAGCGCCGGCCGCTACGACGGCGGTGCAGGCGAGGTGGAAGATCTGCTGGCCGCCGCCGACTGGCTGATGGCCGCCCACCCCGGCGCCCGGCTGTGGGCCGGCGGCTACTCCTTCGGCGCCTGGGTGACCTGGCAGGCCCTGGATCGGGGCCTCGCCCCCCAGCGCGTCATCCTCATAGCGCCACCCGTGGGCGCCATGCCGTTTCCGTCACGGCCGGGGGAGGTGCCCACCGACGTGGTGATCGGCAGCCGGGACGACTTCGCCGACCCCGGCGCGCTGGACGCCTGGTCCGGCGTGAACCTGCACCGCATCGAAGGCGCGGACCACTTCTTCGGCGGCCACCACGAGGACCTGGCACGAACGCTGAAGAACACCATCGCCACCTGATCTCACCATGACCAGGCAGGAGCGCGCCCGGTCGGGCAGGCTCCCCCGGCGCAATCCCGGCCCGGCCCATGCCCTGTGGGCGCGCTCTCCAGAGCGCGATTGCCGGGCTGCCGAGGTCCCATCGAAAGCCGATCGCGCTCTGGAGAGCGCTCCTACATGGGGGGATGGGGAGTTCAGCCGATTCTGACGCCGGCGAGCCAGGGGTGGGCGAGGTACAGCAGAACGTAGCCCACCAGCCCCACCAGCACCGGCGCGATCAGCTCCCGCAGCACCAGCCGGTTGCGGCCGGCCAGGATGGCGCCGAAGGGCACGTTGGAGGTGGCGTCGGCATAGGGGGTCCAGTCGTCGCCGAGCTTCTTCGCCTTCTTGCGGTCGATCAGGCGGCTGCCGGCGAGGCCGAGCACCAGGAAGGTGCCGAAGAACACCACCGACACCCGGTCGCCGTTGGCGGCGAGGTGGGCGGCGGCCCAGAGCACCACGGCCCACTGGAACGGATGCCGGGTGATGCGCGTCAGGCCCCGGGCGAGGTCGCCGCCTTCACCCCGGCGCAGCGTGTCCTCCATGCCCACCACGGTCGGGTTGCGCGCCATGAAGCCGCCGAGCAGCAGGATCGAGGCCACCGGCATGACGAGCTTCGGCACCATGTAGAGCTCCGGGCTCGGCAGCCAGAAGTAGTCGTAGCGGGGCAGCGCGCCGTACATCCAGATCAGATAGCCCAGGGTGGCGAAGGCCACCAGCGAGTAGACGATCAGATAGCCCCGCTCGCCCAGGGCGGCGACCAGACGGTCCCGCAGCGCCGTGCTGCTGATGCCGAGGTGCGTGCCGAGGAACAGCACGGACGCGAGAAGCATTGGCCACATGATTCCACTCCGCCACCGGGTGCGGCCCATGATAGCCCGAAGCGCCAGGCTTGCAGCCCTTCCGCCTTTGACGCATCTTGGACGGCTGACATCGATCCGGAGCCGCGCGGGCGGCGAGACCACTGGGGAGGGGAAACATGAAGGATGTGGCAGGCAGAACCGCCTTCGTCACCGGCGGCGCCAGCGGCATGGGCCTGGCCATGGTTCGGTCGTTCGCCGCGGCGGGCATGAACGTGGCGGTGGCGGACATCGAGCAGCAGGCCCTGGACCGGGTGGCCGCCGAGTTCGCGGGCAGCAACGGCGCCGTCATCACGATCCAGCTCGACGTCACGGACCGGGCCGCCATGGAGCGGGCCGCCGAGGCCACCGAACAGGCCTTCGGCAACGTCCACGTGGTCTGCAACAACGCCGGCGTGGCGGTCGGCGGCAACGTCGACGAGATGAGCTACGCCGACTGGGACTGGGTGCTCGGGGTCAACGTCGACGGCGTGGTCAACGGCGTGCAGACCTTCACCCGGCGCATCGAGGCCCACGGCGAGGGCGGCCACTTCGTCAACACGGCCTCCATGGCCGGACACATCGCGGTCCCGGGCCTGTCCGTGTACACCGCCTCGAAGTTCGCCGTGGTCGGGCTGTCGGAGGTCATGCGCAACGACCTGGCGGCCAAGGGCATCGGCGTGTCCGTGCTGTGCCCGGGCGTGGTGCGGACCAACATCTTCGATTCCGGCCGCAACCGCCCGGAGGACCTCGCCGCCGAGACCGACACCGCCGCCGCGCTGCTGCGCGGCGAGGGCGATCAGGCCGAGCAGGAAGCCCGCATGGCGCAGATTCTGGCCGGGGCCCTGGACGCCGACGTGGTCGGCGACATGGTGCTGCACGCCATCCAGAACGACGAGTTCTACATCTTCACCCATCCGGAGATCGCCGAGATCACCAACGCCCGGTATCAGGACATGCAGGCCGCCTTCGCGCGCTGGACCGAGTACCGCAAGACCCAGGGAGTGTGACATGAGCGCAGGCAACGGCCGGCTGGCCGGCAGAACCGCACTGATCACCGGAGCCGCCCGCGGCCTCGGTGCCCGCATCGCGAAGCGCATGAGCGAGGAAGGCGCGCGGGTGGTCATCAACGACCTCAGCCTGGCCGCGGCCCGGTCCACCGCCGACGAGCTCGGCGGCGAGGCCGTGGCCTGCGACGTCAGCGACTCCGCCGCGGTGGCCTCCATGTTCGAGGAAGCGGTATCGCTGGTGGGCGACCTGGACATCCTGGTGTGCAACGCCGGCATCAGCGGCATCGAAGGCGACAACGCGGCCCGCCAGCGCATCGCCGAGCGGGCCGAGGCGCTGGCCCGGGGCGAACAGCCGGAGGACTCGCTGGACGGCGGCATCGCCGGCGTCACCGACGAGCAGTGGCGGCGCATGCTGGCCGTGCACATGGACGGCACCTTCTACTGCTGCCGGGAGGCGGTGAAGCTGATGCGGCCGCGCAACCGCGGCAGCATCATCACCATGGGCAGCATCATGGGCACCTTCGGCCGCGGCGGCGGCACCGCCTACTGCGCCGCCAAGGCCGGCATCCTCGGCTTCACCCGGGCGCTGGCCCACGAGGTCGCCGCCTACGACGTGCGGGTCAACGCCATCGCGCCGGGCTGGATCCGCACCGACATGACCGACCCGCTGAAGCCGCTGCACCCGATGCTCGAGATGCAGACGCCCATGGGCCGGATCGGCGAGCCCGACGACATCGCCTGGGCCGCGGTCTATCTGGCCAGCGACGAGGCGAAGTTCGTCACCGGCCAGACCCTGTCGCCCAACGGCGGGTGGTACATGAGCCAGTAGTCACAGGGCGCGGGCGCGCTCCGTGTTCAGGGTCGAGAGCTGCTCGTTCAGCGTCCAGTAGTCGTACAGCAGACCGATGCCGAACAGCCCCAGGGTGAACAGGTACAGCAGCCCGGTGAACACCTTGCCCATGTAGAGGCGGTGCAGGCCGAACACGCCGGTGAAGGTGAGCAGCGCCCAGGCGACGGTGTAGTTCTTGTCGCCGGCGATGTAGCGGCGATCCGCCTGGGCCTCGAGCCGGGGCATCAGGAACAGGTCGACGATCCAGCCGATCAGGAACAGCCCCAGGGTGAAGAAGTAGATGGTGCCGCTCACCGGCCGGCCGAAGTAGAACCGGTGGGCGCCGAGGAAACCGAAGATCCACAGCAGATAGCCGATGGCGAGCTCGTGGGTGTCGTCGTCCATGGGGGATCCCGTGCGATGGCTTCGCCGGACAGGGTACCCTAACCGAACCCGCGACCGCGCCGCCGACGCCCGTCGCCGATCCCATCACACGAGCCAGGAGACCCCAGTGAGCGACTTTCCGGAACCCCGATTCATCGACGTCAACGGCGTGACCCTGGAGGTCTTCACCGCCGGCGACCCGGCCGGCGAGCCGCTGGTGCTGTGTCACGGCTGGCCGGAGCTGGCCTACTCCTGGCGCCATCAGGTGCCCGCGCTGGCGGCCGCCGGCTACCACGTGATCGCGCCCAATCAGCGGGGCTACGGCCGCTCGAGCCGCCCGGAGACGGTCACCGACTACGACATCGAGCACCTGTGCGGCGACCTGGCCGCCCTGCTCGATCACTTCGGCCATGACGATGCGATCTTCGTCGGCCACGACTGGGGCGCCATCGTCGTCTGGAACATGGCCATGCTGCATCCCGGGCGGGTGCGCGCGCTCGCGAACCTGAGCGTGCCGTTCCTGATCCGCGGCCCGAAGGACTGGGTGACGTTCTGGGAGGAGCAGCTCGGCGGCGATTTCTACATCGTCCACTTCAACCGCCAGCCGGGCGTGGCGGACCGGGTGTTCGACGAGCACGCGGAGAACTTCCTGCGCAACCTCTACCGCACCCGGCAGTGGGAGCACGCGCCGCCGGACCTCGGCCCCGGCATGCCGCTGATCAACATGGCCACCGCCCCGGAGCTGCCCGGCGAGCGCCTCATGAGCGACGCCGAGCTGGCCGTGTTCGTGGACGCGTTCCGCCATTCCGGCTTCACCGGCGGCATCAACTGGTACCGGAATTTCAGCCGCAACTGGAAACTGCTCGCCGACGTGCCCCAGCGGGTGACCCAGCCGGCGCTGATGATCTACGGCCGCTACGACATGGTGCCGCCGAACCCGGAGCTGGCGACCTACGTGCCGAACGTGGAGACCCACACCCTCGACTGCGGCCACTGGATCCAGCAGGAACGCCCGGAGGAGACCACCCGGCTGCTGCTGGACTGGCTGAACCGCCTCTGAGCGGGCGCCGCCCCGCCGGTCGCGCCGGGGCGGCGGTTCAGAACGCCGCCACCAGCGCCCCCACCAGGCCGCCCAGCACCAGAGCGAGGTTGGCGAGCATGCCGACCAGAAAGCCCGGGCCGCGGGTCGCCGGATCGCGCACGTAGGCGCGGAAGTACATGGCGCGGCCGATCAGGAACGCCACCCCGGCCGTCGCGGCATACAGCTCGTGCACGTAGTAGCCGGCGGCGAACAGGGCCGGCAGAAACACTATGAGCTGCTCCAGGGTGTTGTAGTGGGCCCGGTAGACCCGCTCGAACTGCGGGTCGCCGGTGACCGCCGGCGCCTTCAGACCGGAGCGCACCCGGGCGCGGCCGACCTCGACGCCGAAGTACAGGTACTCGACCAGCGCCAGCATGGCGATGGCGACAACCGCCGACATGTCCGTTTCCACCAGGCCCGTCTCCATCATTCCCGTGACTCCCTCATTCTCCTGCCTCCGCTGCCCGCAGCATGAACGAGCCCGTGGCCTCGGCCACCACCTCGTCGTTGTCCTGGCGGATCACCTTGCCTTCCATCACCGCCAGGCGGCCCTTGCGCCGGACGCAGCGGCCCTCGAGCCGGACCGGCGTGCCGGTGGGCAGGTGCGCCCGGTAGCGGACGTCGGCCCGGGCCGTGAACGCCTGCTCGCCCTGCAGCCACAGCCAGTTCGCCATGACGTCGTCGAGAAGGCTGAACAGCAGGCCGCCGTGGGTGACCCGGTCGTAACCGCGGTGCTCGGTGAGCGGGGTGAACTCCCCCCGGCAGACGCCGTCCTCCAGGCGGAAGCGGACCTTCAGCCCGATGGGATTGTCCGGCCCGCAGACGAAGCAGCCGTTGGCGCCCGCCGCCAGCCGCGCTGCGCGGGACCCGGGGTCCTGGTTCTCTCGACTTTCCATTCGGTTCCGTGCACTGTTTTTCGTTTCGCCATGATATCGAAGTCGTGCACGACTTGAGTTTCATCCGTCGCCGCCTCGCCGAGCAGGCGGCGCCAGAGCCGCGGACGGCCCCCGGCACCCGCCAGGCCGCCGTGGCCATCATCCTGCGCCCGGACGTCGCCGGCGGCGAGGGCTCCGACGTGCTGTTCATCAAGCGGGCCGAGAAGGCCGGCGACCCGTGGTCGGGCCACATGGCGTTCCCCGGCGGCCATCGGGAACCCGCGGACCCGGACCTGCGCGCCGCGGCCATGCGCGAGACCCTGGAGGAGATCGGCCTCGATCTCGGCGGCGCGGACTATCTCGGCGCCGTCGCCCATCAGGTGGCGAGCCCCCGGGGCCGCCCGCTGAACATGATCATCTCGCCCCACGTGTTCGCCATCGAGGGCGACCCGCGGTTCACTCCCAACTACGAGGTGGCCGAGGTGCTGTGGTGCCCGCTGGCCAGGCTGGCGGACAACGGCTGGCACGACACCGAGACCCGCCCCATGGCCGGCCGGCCGACGGTGTTCAACGGCTATCGGCTGGCGGCCGGCCACTTCGTGTGGGGCCTCACCTACCGCATGCTGAAGACCTTCTTCACCACCCTCGATCCGGACTGGCAGCCGCCGCCGGAGCGGTAGCGCCGTCCGGACGCGCGCGGCTCAGGGGGCATCGTCGCCGGCGCTGTACTCCAGGCGGTGGAAATCGGCGATGGCGAGCCCGGCCGCGACGCTGGTGAACGGGTCGTGATCGACCACCCGGCCCGGAAAGCGCTCGTCGAGCAGGTCCCGGACCGCGGGAATGAGGCTCGATCCGCCGGTGCGCAGCACCACGTCCACCGCATCGAAAGCGAGCCCGGCCCGCGCCAGCGTCGCGTCGAGGGCGTCTCCGACCTGGCCCAGCAGATCGGCGATCAACGCCTCGAACCCGGCGCGGGTCAGACGGATCTCGACGTCGAGCTCCGGCAGGTCCAGCACCGCCTCGGGCTGGTCGGACAGCCGCGCCTTGAAGTCCTTGATCTCCTGGAAGACCTGATAGCTCAGATTGCGCTGGATCAGCTCGTTCAGGCGGCGGAACTTCTCGGCGCCCGGGCCGCCCTGGGCGAGACGTTCCTGGACCGGCGCGGTGTAGCGGTTCTGGTTGAGGGTGTAGGTGACGGCCCAGTTCAGCAGCCGGTCCTCGTAGTCCTCGAAGGGAAACTCGGTCTCGATCTCCCGGTCCATGCCGCGCCGGCGCCAGCGCTCGCCCTTGCCGAGCAGGGGAAACAGCAGCTCCCGGAACAGCCGCTGGTCGATGTGGTCGCCCCCCAGCGCGATGCCGTAGGTGGTGACCACCTCGAAGGCGCTGGCCCGGGTCTCCCCGGGCGGCCGCCGCAGCACGCAGAAATCCAGCGTGCCCCCGCCGAAATCCAGGGTCAGCACCGTGTCGCCGGCGAACTGCGGGTTGGCCGTCAGATAGCTCATGGCGGCGGCGATGGGTTCCGGATAGAGGTGCTGGGTGCGGATGCCGGCGTACTTGTAGGCCTCGCACAGGCGGGTCAGGGCGGTCTGGTTGCGGAACGTCTCGCGTCCCTCGAAGGTCACCGGATGGCCGAGGTGCGCCTCGCTGCAGGGTTTGACGTGAACCTCCAGCGCCTGGCGGATGCGCAGCAGGATCGGCGTGATCAGCGCCACCAGCCGGAACGGGTGGTCGAACACCATCAGCCGCCGCACCCGGCTGTCACCGAGCAGCCGCTTGGTGCCGCGGAACAGCCGCCCCTGCAGGCCGCTGTCCACCAGCGGCGCGCCGTAGATCTTCTGGGTGGCGGTCTCCACCGGCGCGGGATTCTCCGAATCGCCGTGCTCGACGAAGGCGCTGGTCTCGGCCACGACCTCCGGAATCATCTCGACGGTGCGGCCGCTGTTGTCCTCGATGTAGCGGTCGATGGCGGCCTGCCCGGTGAGGCTCTTGAGCTGGCGGTCGATGTAGGTGGCGGAGGGCATGATCGCCTGTCCGTCCTCGAGCTCCACCAGTATCACCCGCTCGCCGTCGTACACCGCAGCGGCGGAATTGGTGGTGCCGAAATCGATGCCGACTCCCAGGCGCACGGGTCAGACACCCCCGCCGGCAGGCTCTCCCGGGGCCGGCAGCAGAGCCGGCGCGAACCGGTCCAGCAGCGCCCGGTCCGCCCCGAGCCAGTCCGCCAGCACGTCCTCGTTGTGCTCGCCCTGGCGCGGCGCGCCGCCGCGCACCCGGGCGTCGGCCGCGGAGAACCGGTAGGGCGACTGGGTGACGCCGCGCTGCCCGCCGGCCCGGTCGTCGACGGTGGTGAAGGTGCCGCGATGGCGCACGGTCGGCAGGTCCAGCGCCCCCGCCGTCGTGCGCACGTCGCCCCAGGCGATGTTCATCCGGTCCATCGCGTCGATCACCGCGGCGCGGTCGGCGCAGGTTTCCTCGAGAAACCGGCGCGTCGCCCGGCGGCGGGCGGCGATCTTCTCGGCCAGGCCCGCATCGGCCGGGGTCGGGTCCGTCACGCCCATCACCTCGGTGAGCTGGCGCCACAGGAACCGGAAGTCGCCGGCGATGACGATGGGGCCGGCGGCGGAGCCCCACACCTCGCTGGGCATGTTCTTCAGATCGTAGGAATCGTCCAGGGCGAAATGCACGTGATCGTCGGTCACGAGGGTCGCGTCGATCATCGCCATGTCGATGTGCTGGCCCACGCCGGTGCGGCCGCGCAGGTGCAGCGCCGCGAGCACCGCCACCAGGCCGTGCAGGGAGGCGTTGGTGTCGGCCACCGACAGCGACATGTCGACCGGGCGGTTGCCGCCGATCTCCGCCTGGCGCGCCATGATCCCCGATTCGGCGTGGATGATCGGCGCGTACGCCGCCCGCCGGGACTCGGGCCCGTCGGCGCCGAACCCGGAGATCGACAGCATGACGAGGCCCGGATTGCGGGCGGACAGCACCTCCCAGCCGAGGCCGAGGCGGCCCATCACGTCGGGCCGGAAGTTCTCGATGAGGATGTCGGCCCGCTCCGCCAGCGCGAGCACCAGCGCGACGCCTTCGGGCCGGCCGAGGTCGACGCACATGCCGCGCTTGCCGGCGTTCTGCTGATTGAAGTAGCCGGAGATGCCGCCCCGCTCGGCGCCCCACAGCCGGGTGACGTCGCCCGCCGGCGGCTCGACCTTGACCACGTCCGCGCCGAGGTCGCAGAGCATGCGGCCGGCGAAGGGGCCGGCCAGCACCCGGGACAGGTCGAGCACACGCAGCCCCGCCAGCGGCGCCTCGCCGCCGCTCAAGCCTCCTCCCGGCGCGGCTGGCTGAATCCCGTCATGCTGATCCGCGCGCCGGGCCGCTCAGTCGGCCCGGACCAGCGGCTCCACGTTGCAGCCGACGCCGGTGCCGCCGAGACCGCAGTAGCCGTTGGGCACCTTGGCCAGGTACTGCTGATGGAACGACTCGGCGTAGTAGAACTCGTCCACCGGCGCGATCTCGGTGGTGATCTCGCCGTAGCCGGCTGCCGTCAGCGCCTGCTGGTAGGCGTCCCGGGACCGTTCGGCCTGGGCCCGCTGCTCGTCGTCGAAGGTGTAGATGGCCGACCGGTACTGGGTGCCCACGTCGTTGCCCTGACGCATTCCCTGGGTCGGATCGTGGGACTCCCAGAACGTCTTCAGCAGCGCCGGGTAGCCGACCTTCTCCGGGTCGTAGACCACCAGCACCACCTCGGCATGCCCGGTCCGCCCGGAGCAGACCTCCTCGTAGGTGGGATTCGGGGTCAACCCGCCGGCGTAGCCCACCGCGGTGGTGAACACCCCGAAGGTTTCCCAGAAGCGGCGCTCGGCGCCCCAGAAACAGCCCAGTCCGAACACGGCCTGGCGGCAGCCGGCCGGAAACGGCCCTTTCAGCGGCGCGCCGGAAACGTAGTGCTCGGCCGGCACCGGCATGCGGGCTTCCCGGCCCGGCAGGGCGCTGCCGGGCGCCGGCATGCGGAGCTTTTCCTCCAGACCCATGTCAATACACCATGCATTGCCGATTTCCAGCGATCATACCTTTCACCCTATTCCACACAAGTGCTATAAGGCCCGCTATGCCACTGTTGCCCCTCATGCTCACCGCCCTGCTCCTGGCAGGGTGTCAGACGACGGCGCCCACCTACCGGTCGATGACGGAAGCCTATTCCGCCGGCCAGCAGGTTTCCGTGGCCGAGCTCCGGGAGGCGTTCTTCCGCGCGCCGGACCTGGCCTCGCGGCTGGACCGCCTGGGCGAGCTCGAGGCCCAGGCGCTGGCGGTGGTGGAAGACGAGCCGCTCAAGCTCGGCTCCATCGGCTCGGCGATTCTCGACACCTACGTGGGCAGCCTGACCGGCCACTACGTGCTGGCCCGGTTCTACGATCACGTCGGCAATCCCAAGGCGGATTTCCACCGGGACTGGGTCGAGCGCATCCGCACCGACATGACCGCCGGTGGCGACGGCACCCGGGAGGCCCCCTACCGGGCCGCCACGCCGGTGGAAGCGCGCATGTTCGCCCTGAGCCGGGACCTGAGCCCGGTGGGCGCCATCTACCAGGCCGACGACGACGGGCCGGTCGCCTTCGCCCTGCTGCTCCAGCTCCGGCCGCCGTCCGGCCCGCTGGAGACCCTCGCCTTCGATCTGAGCGGTCTGTACGAGAGCATGCGCCAGGACTTCGTCACCGTGATGAGCCGGGCCGACCACAGCGAGGCAGTGGAATCCGCCGGCGAGGACGCGGCCGCCGCCGGTGCCGCGGACGACTTCACCCCGTTCACCCTCATCGGCTTTCTCGCCAAGCAGAGCGACACCGCCGCCCAGACCGCCGTGGGCGCGTTCCTGGCCACCCAGGGCCGCTTCGACGACGCCGTGGAATGGCTGCGCGCGGCCTCCCGCACCGGCAATCTGTTCGCCAACTCGCTGCTGGCGCGGATCTACTGGGAGCGTTCCCGGGCGGCGGAAGACGACGCGGCCCGGGAGGCGGCGCTCGACCAGGTCATGGAGAACTATCTCCACGCCATCGCCCTGGGCTCCGCGGACGCCATGTACGCCCTGGGGGTCCTGTACCTGAACGGCCACTACGGCGACGAGAACAAGATCGCCGGCGTGCCGCTGCTGGAACAGGCCGCCGAGCTCGAGCAGAGCGAGGCGATCATGTTCCTGGCGCACCTGCACTACGCCGGCGAGGTGGTGGAGCAGGACCTCGGCGAGGCCCGGGCCTACTACGCCAGGGCGGCGGAGCTCGGCAACGCCTTCGCCCGCCGCAGCTATGCCCGGTTTCTGCTCGACCGCAGCGTCGGCCAGCCCGGCGATCCCCGGGCGCTGACCTGGCTGGAGGAACTGGCCGACGAGGGCGAGGCGGAGTCGATGCTGCTGCTCGGCAACCTGCACGCCCGCGGCGTCGGCACCGACCGCAGCCCGCGCCGCGCGGTCGGCTGGTACAAGCGCGCGGTCCGGGAGGCTCCGGCCGACCCGGGCATCGTCAACGAGGTGGCCTGGACCCTGGCGGTCAGCGACCAGCAGGATCTGCGCCGCCAGCGCTACGCCCGGACCATCATGGACCGCCTGATGACCGACAACGCCGAGGCGCGCACGCGCCCCGAGTATCTCGACACCTGGGCGGCCACCTACGCCGCCACCGGCGACTTCGAGCGGGCCGTGGACCTGCAGCAGCAGGCGCTGGACGCCGCCTCGGCGGGTGACTTCGAGGACGTCATCGACATTCTCGAACAGCACCTGGAACTGTTCCGGGCCGGCGGAACGGTGTCCGAAGCCGTGCCGTGACCCGGACGGACCTGGAAGCGCTGCTGGCCCGCGCGACGCCGTTCCTGGACGTCCGCGCCCCGTCGGAGTACGCCCGCGGCGCCGTCCCGCAGGCCGTCAACCTGCCGCTGCTCGACGACGACGAGCGGCACCGGGTCGGGCTGACCTACAAGAACCAGGGGCACGACGCCGCCGTGGCGCTGGGCCACGAGCTGGTCTCCGGGGAGGTCCGCGAGGCCCGGGAACAGGCCTGGCTGCGCCACGCGGAACGCCATCCCGACGCCTGGATCTACTGCTGGCGCGGCGGCCAGCGCTCGGAGATCGCCCAGCGCTGGCTGGCGGCCCGCGGCGGCGACCTGCCGCGGGTCCCGGGCGGCTTCAAGGCGCTGCGCCAGACCTGCATGGACGTGCTCGCCCGGGCGCCGGAGGAGAAACGCTGGATCGTGCTGGCCGGGCGCACCGGCTCCGGCAAGACGGACCTGCTGCGCACCCTGGACAACGCCATAGACCTGGAAGGCCGCGCCGCCCATCGCGGCTCGGCGTTCGGCGCCACCGACCGCCCCCAGCCGACCCCGGTGGGCTTCGAGAACGCCCTGGCGGTCGACTACCTGCGCCACCGGAGCGCCACGGTGGTGGTGGAGGACGAGAGCCGGACCATCGGCCGTCTCGCCGTGCCCGAGGCCTGGCACGGCCACATGCAGACGGCGCCGCTGGCGCTGCTCGAGGTGCCGCTGGCGGTCCGGGTCGCCAACATCGAGCGCGAATACGTGACCGCCCCGCTGTACCGGGGCATTCCGCCCGCCGCCCTGTACGCCCGCCTGAGCGACGACCTGGCGCGCATCCGCCGGCGTCTGGGCGGCGACCGCCACCGGCGGATCCAGGACGAGCTGGACAGCGCCTTCACCGCCGCGTCCGGCCACGGCGCCTGGATCGAGCGGCTGCTGTCCTGGTACTACGATCCGATGTACGACTACCAGCTCGGCGGCAAGCGCGAGCGGGTGGTGATTCAGGGCGGCGCCGACGAGATCCGCGCCTTCCTCGCCGCCGAAGGCGGCTGACCGCGGGCTGGTGTAGCGCGCCGCGCTACATTAGTGATCGTGGCCGTGGGGCCGGGCCGCGAACGCGGACACCCGCTCGCCCAGACCGTCGGCACCGATCAGGCCCTTCGCCAGCAGCAGCCGCTCCAGCGCCCGCAGGAAGTGATCGTAGTAGCGGTACTCGCCGGCCGGGTCCCGGTCCCAGGCGGCGATCTCGTCGATGAGATGCGCGCGGAACTCGTCCCAGTCGTACACGCCCGCCTCGGCCAGCGCCCGGGCCATGCCGAACACCCGGCCCTGCCACGGCGCCTCGAACAGCACTTCGCCGTTGGCCATGGGCGGCGCCAGCTCGCCGGTCAGCTCGTCGGCGGCGCTCACGGCTGCGCCACGCCGATCATCGCGTCCCGGGTCACGCGCTGCGCCAGCGCCGCTTCGTCCAGGCCGTCGGCGTCCGCCGGCCGGCGCGGCAGCACCAGATAGCGCACCTCGGCGCTCGAGTCCCACACCCGCACCCGCACGTCGTCGTCGAGCACCAGCCCGAACTCGGCGAGCACCCGCCGCGGCTCCCGGACGATCCGCGAGCGGTAGGCCGGGTCCTTGTACCAGCGCGGCGGCAGTCCCAGCACCGCCCACGGATAACAGGAGCACAGCGTGCAGACCACCACGTTGTGGGTGTCCGGCGTGTTCTCCACCACGACGAGCTTCTCGGTCTGGGCGCCGCCGAAGTCGAACTCCGCCATGGCCGCCGTGCCGTCGGCGAGCAGCCGCGCCTTGAAGTCCGGATCGCACCAGGCCCGCGCCACCATGCGCGCGCCGTTCATCGGCCCGACGCGATCGTTGTAGGTCTCGATCACCCGGTCCACGTCGGCCGGGTCCAGCAGGCCCCGTTCCACCAGCAGGGATTCGATGGCCTCGGCGCGGATGGCGCGCCAGTCCTGTTCGCTCACGTGTCCACCTCCGCCGTCCACGCCGTCAGATAGGGTTCGAACAGATCCAGCGACACGGCGGTGCCCGGCTCGGCCGCCGCGCCCCACAGGTCGACGCCGTCGAACACCACCGTGTAGAGATGCTGGGGCTGCTCGCCCCGGCCGTGGGCATTGCTGTCGGGAAACACCCAGGCGCCGTGCCAGGTGGTCACGGTGCCCCGGCGGCCCCGGGCGTACGCAGGCAGCCGGGTATGTCCCGACACCCCGAAGGACGCCGTCCGCACCCGGTCGCCCTCGGCGAACACCGGGGCCGCGGCGACCGACCGCCGGTTGCCCTCTCCCGCCGGCGGGTAGGCCACCCGATCCGGCGCCTCCGCCGGGCGGGCGCCGCCTGGACGGGTCGGGTCGCCGCCGAGCGCTGCGATGCGCGCGCGCAGTTCGTCCGCCTGCACGATGCCTGCTTCCCGCAGCAGGGTTTCGAGCCCGGCCAGCCAGCGGCCGTAGTAGCCGTCGCACAGATAGGCATCGGGGCGGATGCGCTCGATGGCATGGCGGAACTGATCCGCGTTGCGGTACGCGCCCGCCGCGGCGGCGGCCCCGATCATCGCGAAGACCCGGGCCTCCCAGCGCTCGTGGAAGGCCGGTTCGTCCGCCTCCCGTTCCACCGGGCCGAAGCCGGCCCTGCCGCCCAGATCGTGAATCCCGTCCATCAGCGTCCTCCGGAAACCTCACGCAGCACCGGGATGTCCGCCGCCGGCGCCACGGCCGGGCTGAGCCCGGACAGGGGCACGGCGAAATGGTGCCGGCCGGCGGGCACGAGCCGGTCGCTGCCGTCGGGCAGGACCACCCGCGCGCCGGCGTTGCCGGGTACCAGGACGTCGAGCTCGAAGGCCTCGGCGGTGATGCGCCAGGCCACCTCGAAGCGGCCGTGCACCGTGTCCAGATGGCCGGCGATGTCCCGCACCGGCGCGCCGGCGGGGAACGCCCGCCCGAGCGGCGGACGCGGCTGCACCCGCACCCGGCGATAGGCGTTGCGCTCCGGCGTCAGATCGTCGTCCAGCTCGATGCCCAGCAGAAACCGCTGCAGCCAGCCGGCCATGCCGGCGGCGGCCAGCCGTCCCGGCACGCCGCCGGCAGCGTCCCACAGCAGGTCGGCGCCGGCCGTGACCGCGTGCATCCAGCTCGGCGACGTGGTCTGCAGCAGCGCCTGATAGGCCAGATCGACCCGCCCCGACAGGGTCAGCACCTCCAGCAGCAGGCCCAGGTCCCGCAGGTCCAGCGCCGGATGAAAGCCGTCGCGCCGGAGCTGGGCTTCGATGCGGCCCAGCGCCACCGACACCTCGTCGCCCTCCAGCAGGCCGGTCTCCAGGGCCAGCACGTAGCCGAGCTGGGCGTCTCCGGCCAGCAGCCCTTCCGCCGTCACGAACCGCCGGCGGAAAGCGCCGCGCACCCGATCCAGGCTCGCCAGGTGAGCTTCGAGGTCCGCCAGCCGCCCGAGCACGCCGGCCATGCGCGCGGCGACGGACAGGGCGAATGCGTAGCGCGCGGTGCCGAGGAGCTGGTCGGGCACGGCCACCTCCAGGGCCGCCGCCGCGCCGGTCCAGCGGTCGGCGCAACGATCCAGGTGCCCCTGCACGGCCGGGTACATGCGGTCCAGCAGACGTCGGTCGTCATAGCACCGGTACAGCAGCCACAGGCACGGCAGCCAGCCGTCCAGCGCCGTGTCACCCGCCGCCGCGTCGCCGGACGCCGCCGGGACGGCGCCCCCGGCGCCGGACAGGGTCTCGGCCCAGAAGCCGAAGGGCGCGGCGGCGTCGACCGCGGCGGCG
>MDTG01386890.1_pt1 | contig 19788 bp, 20 predicted proteins | sample 811421 | NCBI WGS metagenome assembly MDTG01 (sample SAMN05326645, study PRJNA326480) | marine metagenome | isolation source: seawater | place: Pacific Ocean: South East | collected 2011
CTGCATGCCGCCCATGCCCTGCATGCCGCCCATGCCCTGCATGCCGCCCATGCCCTGCATGCCGCCCATGCCCTGCATTCTCCCGCCCCGCATGCCCATGCCACGACGCTGCTTTCCCATCCCTTGCACGTCGCCTCTGTTCTGCGTGCTGCTCCCCTCCTGCGCGCCGCCCTGGGGATGGCCAGCATCCAATGCAGCTTCCAGCCTGGCGACCTTTGCGCGGAGTTCCGCAATCTGCTGGGCCAGCGTACTATCGCTCCCGGCGTCATGTTCAGCATGACCCGAGTGATCAGAGTGTTCGCCGTCTCGGTGCTGTGGGGGAGCGTTACCGTCCTGCGCACTAACGCAGGCTGCCCCTGCCAATGTCGCTACAGCCGCCGCGATCCACCAACGTCGTCGAGTCATGTTTGTGTCCTTCCTTCCAAAAGCCCTTGCTTCAGGTTCCGATTACAGACAAAGATCACGGGCCTCGCCCGCGCCGCAGCTGGCCGAACAGCGCCATGGGCAGGCCAGGTCAATTCCGCCCGCGCGAGTCGTTGGAGTTTGCAGTCGTGTCAATCAGGTTGAGCCCTCGTCGCTCAAGCTCGGTGCGAAGATCTGGTGTCGGCGCGTCGTCAGGACCTACAGACCGGCTCTCTGCCATGGCCTTGATGAGGTCGAACGTGCTCACGATTCCGTGGGGCTTGTTGTCGTTCGTGATCACGAGGTGCCGGACGCGGTACATGTACATGAAGCGCGCTACCAATGGAACTTCCACGGTCTCTGGGATCGTATAAACCGGCGCCTGCATGAAATCTCGAACCGGGCGCCGGGACTCTTCTGGCAGCACCCGCACGAAATCAGCGCAGGTTACGATGCCGCATAGATCACCCCAGTGGTTGACGACTGGAACCGCATGAAAGCTCTGGTCGCCCAGGAGCCGACGAACGCGCGCGATCGGATCACTGTCCTTGACGGTCGTCAGCGCCGCCGTCATGAGATCTTTGACGATCATCAGCAAGCCTCCCGACCACCAAGTCCACGCCTGGCGAGGAGAGACTTGCGGCACTCAAATGCCTTGCGCACAGGAGCAGCAGGCGAGCTCTGCCCAAGAGGCGAATCTTGCCCGCGGTGCATAATCATCGGCCACCGGACCCTGGTCGTGTTGCACAGACGAACATGGCGTCCGCGCCACAGTTCGAGCACACGTGCTTCACTTTCTCCGACTTGCCCGAACCTTCGCCCGTGCCGACGACTCGCACGTCGCCTTTGCAATCCGAGCACGTGTGTGACTCCCCTACGGTCAGAAGATCCACGTGGGTCGTGTCACTCCCAACTCGGTGGAACACGACGTTCCTGCACATGCTGCACACCATCGCGAGGCAATCCCCGGGCCTGAGAGCTTCCGCCTCCGCTTGCGTGCTTATGTGGTTCATGTGCAGCGGGTGGGTTCCGTCATGCCTCGTGGGCGTCGCGCAGCCGCCAAGCAAGGCTGTGAGCACGACGCCGGCTGCAAGTGTGATCGACTTCATGAAGATTCCGGTCATGGCGAGCTCCTCTTGGGGATATTCTCGTGGGAGAGATGTGGTCACAGCTCTCGTGAATCCAGTCTCATTAGCAGCAATAAGCATGCCAGGTGAGCACCACGGCATAGAACGTGCTGAGCGAACCCCAGAAGGCGCAAGTGCGGCTAGTCGGAACGCCCCGCTCCCTCTGGGCATTGCAGTTCTGAAATGTTCAAGCTGCCTGGTCAGGTTCATGAGGCTCTTCACCCTCTCCCTCGGCGGCTGGGTGCCCCGCACTCGGTGGGGCCCTGTGCGTCGACCATCTCGGGAAAAACCGCGGCGTGCGCTCCATGTAATCGGCGTACTCGACTGGGAACTGCTCGAGCCCGAACGTATCTGTTTACCGGGGGGGCGCGCCGGTACGCGCCTCCGGCGACATCCCTTGCCACCCTTCTTCCTGCCCGGCTTCTTGGGCTTCTCTTTCGGATCGCCCTTCGAGAAGGGCGACGCCTGGCGTTTTCCGGCTCGCTCCAACTCGTCCACCCGCTTCAGCAGGCGGTTGACCATGTCCTCCAGGGTGGCGACGCGCTCGCGCAGGTCGGCGTTCTCGACCTCAAGCCGCCCCGCGTAGTCCTGCCAGCTCTCGCCCTGATTGCGCCCCATGCATGGCGACACACATCCCGGATGCCAGAGCCGCGCGGGCCGGAAGTCCCATCGCGGTCGTCACGCCGGACCGGCGGCACCGAAAGGTCTCGGATTCGGCGATGCGCATCTGAGGCGACCCGGTAAACAGATAGTATCCACCCCACGCAGTCGCGTTCACGCTGGACCAGTACAGGTGTTGCCAGAAGAGTCCCGGCGCCCGGTTCGAGATTTCATGCAGGCGCCGGTTTATGCGATCCCACGCGCGCGTCCGGAGTCTAGGTATCGAGGCCGCGGAGCGGGTGGTGTCCGCTGCCCACCGAAGGCGGAGACGATGGGCAAGGCTGAACAGCCGTGGCGCTCAAGCTCATCCTGCGACGACGGCCGCTCAACGCGTGACCTTGAGGGCAGCGATCTGACCCTGGCGAGCGTAGTCCGTGGCTTCTCCGAGGACGCGTGCAGCCTCCTGAGGGGCGTGAACTCCCATTGAGTTCTCGGCGGCGATGAAATCGAGGCGCCACTGCGCCTTGCGCTGGAACTCGCGAGCCTCACTGAGCTCTGCGTCGCTTGCGCCAGAGGCCTTCGCCGCGTTGATCGCCTCGATCAGGTCGACGATCGCGGACCCCCCTCGCTGGAGGAGCTCGAAGTTTCGTGACTGAATCCCGTCGACGCGAGCCTTGAGCTCGCTCTCGGAGAAGTGGTGGCATGTTTGGCACGCACGGCTGATGTTGAGCAACGGGCTGCGGACCCAGTGGTCGGACACCTTGTTCGCGCCCTCACGGACATAGGGCATGTGACAGTCAGCGCAGGAGACGCCGCTGCGAGCGTGGATCCCTTGGCTCCACAGCTCGAACTCTGGGTGCTGGGCCTTGAGGACTTCTGCGCCCGTCTCCTTGTGCTTGAAGTCGTAGAACCGCTTGCCATTGAGCTCGGTTTCGTTCCAGAAGGCCTCGGTCTGATCCGCCGTCAGGCCCTTCCCCCAGGGGAAGGTCAGCTTCATGCCGCTCGAGCAGTAATACTCGACGTGGCATTGCCCACATACGAAGGAGCGCAGCTCTTGGCGGCTGGCCTGGTTTGGGTCGTAGGGCTCGCTCCTCGATCCAGAGCGCCACTCCTGAATGCTAGGAAGGTGCGGCGTCTCCGCGTCCCCGGCAGCCAGCGCCTGAATCCCCTGAATGAAGCCAGGGCGGGTCACCCGAATCGACATGGTCTCCGGGTCGTGGCAATCCACGCACGAAACGGGGTGTGCACTGCCGGTCGCCTCGAGCTTGGCGTGCAAGTCTTGGTAGGAGTACTTGTACGTCTCCTCGAAGCCCTTGATCGGGTCGCCGTCGCCCAGCTCACGGTAGAGCGGCATGATCGAGGCGTGGCAGTGCAGGCAGGAGCCGCTCTGAGGCTTGCTCAAGCGCTCAGTGTTCTCTTGGTCCTCCAGCATGTAGGCGTGCCCGCGCCGATCGCGGTAGTCAATCGAGAACGCGTAACCGCGGAACATGCGCTGCAACCACGGGTCGCGCTCGATCTTCTGCTCCGGGAGGGCCTCGCTGCCTCCATGTCCGCCGAAGCGCGTTCGGGTCGCGATCGCCGTCTTGGCGTATGAACCGTACTGGCGGGGCCAGTTGACAGCCCACTTCTTTGGATCCGTGTCTGACTCGGTGACCTCCACCAAGCGGACGAATGGGATGCGGGCTTCGGTCTTGCGCTCGAAGATATTGATCAAGAGCGAGGTCAGTGCCACGGCGCCGACCGCGACGGCGACTGTGATCCCGGCGAAGGTCCTGAGGGAGATCACGCGCTCGGGGGCAGCCTCGGCGTCGGACGAGTTGGACGCCGCATTCGGCACCCTGGATTCTCCGTCGGGCGCTCCCGCCTGGCTTGGGCTTGCGTCGGGGTCTGCGGCAGCGGGCCTCACCTCCTCAGGCCGCGTCTCAGGGTTAGTGCTCGAGTCAGACGAAGTGGAGTCAGAATCAGTCACTCGTTGCTCCAGTCCATGGGCCCGCCCAGCCCCGCGCGGGGTCCGTGTCCCACGTCTCGATGGCAGTGAACGCAGCTCCCGGCGTGGAAGCTGCTCGTGTCAGCCACGCTGTTCTCAACCAGCTCCGCATGGCAACGAAGGCAGTTGTCTTGAAGAACCCGCACGTTGACCTGACGCAGTCGGATCGGTTCATGGAAGTCCTGGAGCGTGAACGCCTTTGAATGGACGAAGCCGTTGTCTGCTTTACTGATCCACTTCGCCAGGCCGGATGGCGGGAGGTGGCAGTCGTTGCACGTGGCGAAGGCGTGGTGGCTCGACTTCTGCCACGAGTCGTACTGAGGCCGCATGATGTGGCAGTTGGCGCAGGAAGCAGGGTCCGAGCTGAGGTAGGAGGTGCCCTTCGCATAGTGGAAGGTGTAGGCGCCCACGCCGATCAGGTATCCCACGAGTGTGGCCAAACAGACCATAAAGATTCGAGTTCGCGACGCTCGGCTCGCTGTCATGAGGCTGACCATACCCACGCGCCACGAGCTTTCCACCCCGTGCAGTGACGAACCGTGCGCCGGCTCTCGCCGTCGTTCCGTTGTTCGACGGCGCCTTCGCGAAGCAATAGAGGCTTCTGTCAGGCAGGTTCGTGTCCCTCCGGTGAGCGTGCATGATGGTGGGCACCACGCTTAGAACGTGCTGAGCGAACCCCAGAAGGCGCAAGTGCGGCTAGCCGGAACGCCCCGCTCCCTCTGGGCATTGCGGTTCTAAAATGTTCAAGCTGGCTGGTCAGGTTCATGAGGCCCTTCACCTTCTCCTTCGGCGGCTGGGTGCCCCGCGCTCGGTGGGGCGCTGTGCGTCGACCATCTCGGAAAAAAACGCGGCGTGCGCTCCATGTAATCGGCGTACTCGACTGGGAACTGCTCTAGCGCGTCTTGTTCCTCACGCTTCGCGAGGCGGATGTACATGGCGATGACGAAGGGCCACAGCGCTAACGTCGCCAGCGTCGGCCACTGGATCATGAAGGCGAGGGTGATCACGAAGATCCCTGTGTACTGCGGGTGGCGCATGTGCTTGTAAAGCCCATGCGTCACGAGCTTCCCTTCTGCTTCGTACACGAGCTGCCAACCCGAGGAGATCATCCAGAGCCCCAGGATCAGCAGCGCATTGCTCACCGCCATGACGATGAACCATCCGTTGCCCAACCCGAGCCAAGTGATCAGGTCGCCGAGCAGGTGACCGCTGACGTGGTCGAGGCCGATCTTGACGCCGAAGAAGTGCCCCAAGAGATAAATCGTCAGCGGGAAACCGTACATCTCGGCGAATAGGGCTACGAGGAACGTCGCCAGCGCGCCGCCGGATCGCTTCTCTAGTCGCGTCCTCAGAGGAATGAAGCGCACGAGGAAGAATAGGCTGATCACGACCATCGTGATCACCAGCCCCCAACTTCCGTAAGCGTAGTCTTCATGATGCATGGGGAGGCTCCGCTGGGGGCTTGGTTTCGCCGGCCGTCGGAGCTGCCGATCCCAGGTTGTAGAAGACCGCGAAGGCAGCCCCGAACAACCAGCCGAGGATGAATGTCTCGAGGACCCCGACGACCATCTCAGTCCAGGGCATCTCCCAGCGCATAATGCTCTCGACGTCGACCCCGTGTAGCAAGCTGTTGAAGAAGCGAATCGACGCCTCCTTCGGCACAGTCGCCATGACGAACACGCAACCGACGTACATCAGGGCCATGGTCGTCCCGAGGGCAAAGCCAAAGCGCCTGATGCTCAGTTCATTTCTCATGAGGGATACCTCCGGCCGAAGGGTGGGATTCTTCGTCGTGAGACGTTGAACGGTGCCCACAGATAATGAGATGGCAAGAGAAGATGAGGATCAGAAGCAGGAGCAACCCGACTCCATCACTGACACCGATCAGCGGTAGGAGGAAAACGGCGACGAGCGGGAGGATGCAGCCGACGATCATGCGCAGCGTCGGGTTCACAGGCACAGGTCCTGCGCTCGGTGCGGTCGCACGGAGGCTAAGAAGCCCTTGTTCTCACGCGTGCGCCTGGACATCACCCTCGAGGCTCCTTTCCGTCGCTCAATTTGCCTCTACCGTTGCGGCGGGGGCCGACGGACTGGTGGCTGCTAAGGTCTCCGTCTTCAATCAGGGCCTTGCCGGAGAATGTTTGCAGCTTCGGTCCTGCCACAGGGTCGTTACGGAGGATCTGCGCCACGTCTGGCGCGAACAGGATGGGTCCTGTCCGCGGGACGTGGGTCCCTTTGGGGAGCACCACTACGCCGGCGTCGCTGATGAACGGGAAGCGCTCGGCATCGCTGGTAGGGTCGTGGCCGATGGCCACGCCCGGGGCGAGGCTGCAGTTCTTGTCCATGAGGACGCGCCGCAAGCGGACGTCGCGACCAATGTCACAGCCGGAGAAGATCACAGAGTTCTCGATCACGGCCCTGGCCTGCACGAGGCAGTCGTAGCCCAGTAGAGACCCAGCCAGTTTGGCGTTAGCCACAATCGAGCCTTCCCCCACCATGCTCTGGACGACATCGGCTGGGGCGTCGCTTAGCGAGAACTGGGCCGGGGGGGAGTGGCGTTGAGCGCTTCTGATCTGCCACCGGGGGTTGTAGAGGTCGAGTGACGACAGGGGGTTCAGGACGTCCATGTTGGCACCGAAGAAGGAGTCAATGGTCCCCACGTCACGCCAATAGGGTCCGTGCGTCGCCAGTGCGCCAGGGATGCGGTTGTTGCGAAAGTCGTAGGCGAAGACGCGCGCCCCTTCCTTGACGAGCTTGGGAACAATGCTCTTCCCGAAGTCATGCTCCGACGACTCGTCTTGCGCGTCGGAGCGGAGCGTTTCGTAGAGGACCTCCGTCCTGAAGATGTAGTTCCCCATGCTCACCAGGCAGGTGTCAGGCTGGCCGGGCAGCGGGACAGGCTCCGCAGGCTTCTCCTCAAAACCCGTGACTCGGCCTCGCGCGTCGACTTGGAGTACCCCGAATCGACGCGCCTCTGAGCGCGGCACTGGGAACGCAGCCACTGTCAAGTCAGCACCCTGGTCGTAGTGTGCTTCTTCGAGTTGGTCGACCGCGAAGGTGTAGACGTGATCGCTCCCGAACACGGCCACGCTCTCCGAGGCTGCCCGCTGCAAGAGGTGCAGGTTCTGGTAGACGGAGTCTGCGGTCCCCTCATACCAGCACTCTCCCGCTCGCATTTGCGCCGGGACGACCTCAATGAACTCGCCCATGCCTGAGAGGCGCCAGTTGTGGTTCACGTGCCTGATCAGGCTCGTGGCCATGAATTGGGTCAGGAGGTAGACGCGCCGATATCCCGAGTTGATGAGGTTCGAGAGGACGAAGTCGATGAGGCGGTAGCGGCCTGCGAAGGGCATGGCTGGTTTCGCGCGGTAGCAGGCGAGAGGGCCGAGGCGGGACCCTCGACCACCTGCCATGACCATTACAGGCGTGCTCTTCAGGTGCCTGCCGCAGTAGCCCACGGCTCCATGGGCCCGGGCTCGGGTCCTGCGCGCGCTGCTCACCTCGGCGTCTGCGCAGGGACCAGAGCCAGGTTCCAGAACTGGGGGCCTGGCGTCCGTTCTTCTGCCGGCGCTCACTGTTCAGGGACCTCGGGCTGCTGCCGCCTCTCGCCGATCTTCTTGAGCGTCTCCATGAGGTGAGGCGCATGGTCCGAGGTGGCTTCTCGAACGACGTCACTCAGTGACACGACACCGACCAAGTACCCCTCGCCGTCTGTAACCGGCACCCTTCGCACCTGGTGGACATGCATCAACTGGCACACGTCCTCGACGCCGTCCTCCGGCGCGCAGGAATGCACGGATTGGGACATGGCGGTTGACACCGTCAATTCCGTCAGCGGGCGATTCTGCAGGTAGGCGGCCATGCAGATGTCTCGGTCCGACAGCATGGCGACAACGCGACCGTCCTCGAGGACCGGGAGCGCACCGCAGTCATGATCCCACATGAGGTTGGCGGCCCGATTGAGGCTGTCGCTCGGCGAACAGCAGGCGAGGGGGTCGCGAGTCATCAGTTGTTCAACAGACGTAGCTGCTTCCATGTCTTCTCCTCTCGACAAGTGGTCTTGTGCTCCAGCGGGCCCACGGCAGTGCCCGCCTGCGGGCGTGATCCAGCGCTGTCTTTCACCCTCGTCTGGCACTTCAAAACGACAGCCTCAGGAAAGCAGCGACGGCGGGTCCGTCCTGGCTGGTCACGAGACCCAACAGGTGGAGACGTCGCTCACCTTGCTCGTCCTCAGGGATCAACGAGAGTCCTTCTGGTGAGATGCTCAGCGCATAAGGGAGGCGGAGCTCTTCATGGAGGGGCACCGGGTCGACCGCAGCCGGACCAAGCTCGAGTCGGGCCAGTTCTTGAATCGCGTGGTTCGTGCTCCAATCGGCCGTGGTAGCGAAGACCGTCACACGTCTGGCGTCGATCAGTTTGGGGCTGCAGACCAGAGTCCCCCTGACTTCTAGCGACCCAAGCTTCGGGTCCTGCGAGACTCGCAGCCCTTCTTTGCTGAAGCGGCAGCAGCGGATAGCCTCAGCGTCAGCTCGAGTGCTGTAGCACCCGTCGGTAGAGGAACACTTGATCCATTGTTGTTCGGCGACAGCGTCTCCCGCACAGGTCGCGAGGACGGCCTTAGCAGTGGGCAGGTCGTCGCCGAAATCCTCTACCTGCAGGGCGCGTTCGCCCGCTACGGTCTGAGGCGCCTCCCGGCCAGCAGGCTCCATGAGAGGCCCATTCGCGCACCCCACGAGCGCGAGCAGTACGAGGAGGCGGCGAGTCAACCGGGGCGCAAGAAGGGTCACTCTTCTCTGACCCCTGCAGGGGAAGAAGGATGCGAGGGAGTCCTCTTCTCCGCCTCGACAACGCTGTGAAGTGTACGGACGAGTGAGTCTGGACTGAGGCTGATCGAGTCGATCCCCTGTTCAACCAGGAACGCAGCAAACTCGGGGTAGTCCGATGGCGCTTGGCCACAGATCCCGACGGGGCGGCCTGCTTGGTGGGCGGCTTGTATCACCATGGTGCAAGCGCGTCGCACTGCGTCGTTTCGCTCGTTGAACAACTCGGCCACCCGCTCCGAGTCCCGGTCGACACCGAGGATTAGCTGGGTCAAGTCGTTGGAGCCGATCGAGAAGCCGTCGAACACCTCCGCGAACTCCCGGGCGAGGAGGACGTTCGCAGGGATCTCTGCCATGACGTAGACTTCGAGGCCATCCTCCCCGCGTGACAGACCGCCCGCCCGCATGGTGGCCAACACAGCGCGCCCCTCCGCCGGCGTACGGCAGAACGGGACCATCACCCTCAGGTTGGTGAGGCCAAGCTCCTTCCGCACCCGTGTTGCGGCCGCGACCTCCAGCAGAAACCCCTCTTGGTAGCTCGGGTGACCGTAGCGGCTCGCTCCCCGCCAGCCGAGCATAGGGTTCTCCTCGTGGGGTTCGAACTGCTCCCCCCCGAGCAGTCGGGCGTACTCGTTGGTCTTGAAATCGGAGAACCTCAGGATCACAGGTCGCGGCCAGAAGGCGGCTGCGATGGTTGCGATGCCCTGAGCTAACACGTCAACGAGGTACTCTTTGCGATCTCCCCAACCCCGCGTCAGCTCGGCAATCTCCTTTTGCACATGCTCGGGGAGAGTCTCAAAGCGGGTTAGAGCCAGGGGGTGGACCTTGACCCAGTTGGTGAAGATGAACTCCATGCGCACGAGACCTACGCCGTCACACGGAAGCTGTGCGTAAGTGAACGCACGCTCAGGATCAGCGAGGTTGAGAAGTACGCGCGTCCGGGGCTTGGGAAGGCTGCCAGGGTCGATCTCCTCTACCCTGAAAGGCAGCTTCCCGCGGTAAACGTGACCGACCTCGCCTTCCGCGCAGGAGACGGTGACCTCCTCTCCCATGGGGATGCGCTGCTTGGCTTCGGTGGCGCCTACGACAGCAGGAATCCCTAGCTCTCGCGCCACGATCGCGGCGTGGGAGGTTCGGCCGCCGCGCTCCGTGATGACCGCCGCCGCGAGTTTCAGGATCGGCTCCCAATCGGGATCGGTGATCTCGGTGACGAGGACATCACCCTGGCGAAAAGCCCTCATTTGGCTGGGGTCGCCGATGATGCGGGCAGGTCCAGAGGCGACGGCCTCCCCCACCGCGAGTCCGTCCACAACACGCTCTCCCTGCTCGGGGAGGCTGAACAAGCGCAGGACTGGGCTTCCTCGCTGGCTGTGGACAGTCTCTGGGCGCGCCTGGACGACGAACAGCTCCCCAGTGATGGCGTCCTTCGCCCACTCGATGTCCATGGGAGTAGGGCACCCTGCGAGTGCGCTGTAGTGGTCCTCCACTGCGAGCGCCCAACGGGCGAGTTGGAGGACTTCGTCGTCGAGGAGGGAGAAGCGCTGGCGCTCCTCGATCGGCACGGGACGGTTCTCCAGTCGATGCCGGGTCGGTTCGTATGCCAGGCGAAGCTCCTTGGCCCCCACTTTCTTTCGCAGGATCGAGCGAAAGCCCTCCCTGAACGTGGGCTTGTGGACGAGGAACTCGTCAGGCCCGACGCGTCCCTGCACGATGTTCTCTCCAAGCCCGAAGATCGATGTGAGGTAGACGACGTCGCGAAAGCCCGACTCGGGGTCGAGGGTGAACACCACGCCGGAAGACGCGTGGTCGGCGCGTACCATGCGCTGCACACCTACCGAGAGAGCTACGCCAAAGTGATCGAACCCCATGTCAACGCGATAGCTCACGGCCCGCGCTGTGAACAGGCTGGCGAAGCAGCGCTTCACCGTGTCGAGCAACTCGGCTTCTCCCCGGACATGGAGGAAGGACTCTTGCTGCCCTGCGAACGACGCGGTCGGAAGGTCCTCTGCAGTCGCGGAAGAGCGGACCGCCACGTGGATCCCCTCTGACACATCGGCCGAGAGTTCTTGGTACGCGTCGCAAATCGCCTCGGCCAGCCCATTCGGATAGGTGCCCCCCAGGATGCAGCGGCGCGCTGCAGCAGCGCGCCTCGCGAGTAAGTCGACGTCGCGGCAATCCAGGCCGGCCAACAGTTCCCGGAGTCTCCGCTCGAGGTCGTTCTCCCGTATGAACGTACGGTAGGCCGCAGCCGTTACTGCGAATCCGTCCGGCACTCGAACTCCAAGCACTGTGAGCTCCCGGAGCATTTCACCGAGCGAGGCGTTCTTGCCGCCGACTTCTGACAGGTGCTGGCGCCCAACGTCAGCGAGCTCGCGGATCCATGGCTCGGCGGTCATCTGCTGCGCCCTGAAGCTGGCTCTGCTTCTGCATTGAGAATCAGGGGCAGGCCATCTTTGCCAATCGGGACGAAGTAGTAGCGAGTGTTATTGCCTTCGAATGCCTTGTACTGGATGTACTGTGGTGAAAGCGTCTTCGTAATGGCCTCCTGAGCCTGCGCCTGGGCCTGGCCGCGGAGGACGATCGCCTTCGAGTCACCCTCCGCACGGATGGCCACGGCGTCTGAGAGTCCCTTTGCCTTTGTCCGCGCAATCTCAGCGTCTCGCTCAGCGACCTTGAGCTCGAACTCCTTCTGCTTGGCTCGCTGTTCCATAGCCAACTTGTCGGAGATCGAACGGGTGACGAGTTGGTCGTACTGGATGTGTTTGATCGCCACCTGCTCGACTTGGAGCGGCTTACCCTCGAGGACTGCCTTGAGCTTCTTCAGGACTTCCTCTTCGATCTTTGGCCCCTCGCGCGCAAGGTCGTTGTGCTTGTGCAGGGCGAACTCGCTGCGCACTATGGTCACGAACTCGGGTCGGATTACGTCCTCGTAGTACTCGCGCCCAATGCTCGTGTGCAGATCGTGGAGGCGCTCACCCTCAGGGCGGAAGGTCACGGTGACCGTCGTCGGTACGTGCAGGTCGTCCGCCGTGAGGACTGCCACCTCCTCGTCGCGGCTCTGCCACGTCACGTCGTAGATCACCATGTCGTTCCAAGGCCACTGGAAGTAGAACCCCTCTGGCCTGACCTGCGTCTCGAGCGCAGGCTCGTTGAGGACGATGTACTTCAGCCCCATTTCTCCGGGCCTGACGGAGGTACCGGTGCAGCCGGTCAGGGCGGCCAGCGAAAAAGCTGCCAGCCCAGCGCTTACCCTTCGGGCGAGTTGCGAGTCTCTTCCAATGATCATGGGCATGTTCACTTCCTCTGGTAACTACTCTTGGTGGCCTCAGTAGCCTCCAAAGCGCTGGGTGATCCGGGCCTGCACGATCTGCTCGTGGAGCCTGTGGAGACCTTTCCGTGCGGGTTCAAGACTGCACGCAAGCGAGCAGTATTCTTCGGCCGCAAGAATCGACCCACGCTGCAATGCGAGCCGCCCCAACTCCAAGTTTGTCTTCGTCAGCCTCCCGCGGGCAGTTGCCGCCGTGTCGAGCAGCAGCTGATTCAGGGCCTCGTCGTCGGTGAGTGAACGAGCCCCCTCCCGCAGGAGCGCGTAGGCCTTCTTGTAGCTGTGGGCGGCCCGCTGAAGTAGGTTCTCGTCTTTCCCCGCCTGGAAGTGTCGGCTCAAGCTCGCAGTCCGCTCGTCAGCGCGCTCGACGTAGCCTTGAGCGCGCTCTAGGTGTCTCCGCAGCTTCTGCTTCTGACGATCTGAGGTGATCCGCTGTGTCTCCTGGGGCCTGCTTGCCTCGGGCAGGTTGCGGAGGATCCGGGCTGCCTCAGCAGCGCTCGTGGTGCCTCGATATCGCTCGAGGATCGAGTTGAGATAGAGCCGGGCGCGCTCTGGCTGCTCAACAGCCACATACGTCTTCGCGCTCTCAAGGAAACCTTGCGCCAGTGATTCCAGCGCTTCCTCCTCAAGTCGCTCCATGGAGCCCCTAAGACTTGGGTTCAGCTTGGCTGTCAGGCGGGCTTCAACGATGGCCTGGGCGAAGAGGCCATTTCCTAGGCAGAAGCGCGCAAGCGCCAAGCGCTGGTTGGCGTCGTCGCGGTCGACCCGAGCGACCAGGAGCTCGTAGTGGCTGGCCGGGTCCACGCGATCGGCGGTCAGGGTGAGCTTCTCTGCGCGCGGGAAGACCGCCGTCAGGACGACTTCGGAGTGGGTAGCAGACGTGACGTCGCCGATCACCACCTCGCCGGTGGTGAGGCGAACGGTCTCCCCACTAGCCAGGGGTGGAAGGATCACTAGGATTGCGGTCGCGGCGGCTATCAGAACGGGTTTGCTCATGAGGGAGATCAGTCGCAAATGCCTTGCCACCCTGCTATCGGCTGGCAACACAAGCCGCAGCGAGAAGGTCATTTCAGGGCTGAAACGGCGGACTCGGAGTACTTCGCTGCACGGGTCCCATGCATGTGACGGCCGTCATGGCGCTGACACAGGGCGGGACGAGAGGTACCCGCAGTCCGAGTTGCTTGCCAGTCGAAGGCGTCGACCAGTCGCCGTGAAAGGCTCTGAATATGAGCGCCTACCGAGCTGCTAGTCGGCCTGTCAATCGAGGCTGTCGAGGGCCGTGAGCGCCTGCTCGAGCTCGCGCGCTGCTCCTACACGATCGCCCCGATCCAGCAGCGCAACCGCCTGGCCGAAGGCTTGCCGCATGCGCTGGAGCGCCAGCTCTTCGAGCGCTACACGCGAAGCCGGGTCAGTTCGAGCACGCGCTTCAGTGATCGACAGCCGTTTGGTCTCGACCCGGCGGTGCCCGCCAGGGTCGGTGTATTCCAACCTCACTGGCAACTCTCCCTTGGTTCCTGCCTGGAGTCGCAACCTCAGCGCGACGGTGCGCTTCTCCTCAGCGGTGAGCGTCCCCACGTTGAGGCGCAGCGTCGTCGGTTGGCCTTCGAGCTTCGTGAATGGATCGAACCGCAGCGTCGCGACGCCAGCTGGGATCTCAACGGTCAAGAATGCGTCCTTGAGCATGGGCGTATTCATTAGGTCGTCCCATAGGAGCTCGCGTACCTGGGCCAGGTCTCGTACGTAGTAGTACCGTCCGCTGTGCTCCAGGGCAGGGCGCACAAGCTCCGCAAGGAGTCGCTCATCGAATCCAGCTCGGCCCACACCGAACGTCGAAATCGAGATCCGCCGATCAACGAGATCATGCACCCGAGCGTGGAACCGCTTGAGGACGGTCGTGTCAGCGCGCTTGGCGTTGTGCATGCCGTCCGAGAAGAGGAGGACCCGGTTGATGGCGCGGGGGTCCTCTAAAAGGAGCCGCTGGCCATCAGTAGCCTGGAGCGTCTGAGCCGCCAGCTGCAGGGCCTCTTCAACGTCCGTCTGTCCTCCAGGATACAGCCCATCGATAGCCCCTATGAATCTCCGGAGCGTGCGCTCCATCGGCGTGGACCCGGTGACCAGGTCTTCAACAGAGAGAGGCGACGACATTAGGCGCGGCAACACAGAGCCGCGCATCCCGTCCAAGTCGCCTCCCGCCGGCTCCAACTGGGTAGGAGGGATCACGAGCCTGGAGCGCTCGTTGAACGCGATCAGGCTGAAGATATCACCAGCCATGTAATGGCGTAGAGACTCCTTGACCGCCGCCTTGATACGCTCAAGCTTGTCCTCCTCAGCCATGGAACCGCTGACGTCAACGACCAGGCACACGTTTTTGGGTGGGCAGTCCGCAGCCATTAGCCCCATGTCGGGGGACGAAGTCGGCTGCGGTGGTGGCCAGGCTCCAGGGCCTCCTTCCGCTGGCGGTTCTCGACGTGAGCTGCCATGGGACGCGGACATCGTGCGACATGTAGAGCAGCGCACACACTCCTGGTCACCTCCCTGACAGCGGCGAACTCGTGGGCAAACGCACAAAGCCCAGGCCAGCAGCTGCTTTCTGAGCTCGTCCTCACTCACACTTTCTTCACGCAAGTCAGCCAGGTACCTCCTGACGCGAGTTCGTTGCATTGCCAGCGCCTCTTGCGGATTCGCGCTGCTACTGTTTGCGAGTTGGTCGGCTGTGCCCACCACAACGGTCAGCCCGAGCGATCGCGGGTCCGTGGGCGAGGACGAAAGCTCAGTCAAGAACGCCTGAAGTCGCTGCTCACCCGCCAGAGGGGAACTTGGGACCGGCTCACCGAGCCTGCTACCGATCCTCGCCTGGCAGCGCAGACACCTAGGGAAGGCCGCCTCGTCCGCGTTCAAACGCTTGGATCCGTCTTTGGCGAGGTTGGATTCGCCCTTGGGTTGAGGGGTCGCACATGAAACCACGGTCACTGAGGTGAGCGTCGCCAAGGCAATGGCGATTGGCTTTGACCTCGAAGGCAGAGGCCGGACCGTCCTCTTCATGATTACCTCTCCCACTGTTCGAGCGCTACAACCAGGCCGGACCGACAGGAGCTACTGCACTCGTAGTGCAATGTGACCAAGCGGTGCGTAGCAGGTCCGGCTGCGGCCAGCTAGTTTGCAGAGTTCGCACTCTGCCGTGCACTCCGCGCCCCCCAAACCATCGTCGCCGCAGCGAACAGGCTGAGGGCGAAACCCAACGCCTGAAGGTAGAGGAGGCGGCTCCATGGGTTGGGAAGCAGTGCCAGGAGCATCCCCAGGGGCACGAGCGCGCTTCCGGCGAGCGCAGCCCAGGAGACAGCCAACCGCATGCGCAACGCCAGCGACGTCCTCGGGATAGTGAACCCGATCGCGACGTTGAGCAAGCCAAGCAATCCCAAGTGGCCGTGGGCGTACATGACCTGATTGCGTCGGACGGGCGGGTAACGCAACCACTCCTTGATCCAGGTGACGTCGTGGGCAGCCCCCATGAAGGCACCGGCCAGAAGCCCTAGGGAGATTAGGGCGAACCCTCCCACGAGGTTGCGGCGAATGGGATCCACTGGTGTCTCCAACTGAATGTGATCAGCAGTGGGAGGGGTCAATGGCCGCCGGTCTCGTGCCCGCCGTGGTCATGGCCGCTGTGATCTCCATCTCCGTCCTCCTCGGAGTTGGGATCGCCACACGTGCAGCGCTCTGGTTCTCCTTTGCAATGACCGCAGTCGCAATTCTGCATCTCACCGACCGTGCAGACGCAGTCTTCCTGCGGGAGTCCGGTCACGGCCTTGGACGGATCAGCTTGGAACTTCTGGAGGCAGTCGGACGAGCAGAAGTGAAACCGGGTGTCGCGGTAGACAGAATCAGGCTGGCCAACCACCTCGATGGTCATTCCGCACACCGGGTCCCGGGCGTGCCCAGCTACGAGCGTATCGGCTGTCGCCCTCGAGTCCGTCGGCTTCGGGGCTTCGACGGCCTGCGACTCGGCAGGCTCGGGGACGGCCTGCGACTTGGCAGGCTCGGAGTTGCCGGCCGGCGGGCTGGCTTCTGGACAACCCGCTAGGAAGAGTGCTGGGACCAGGACTAGGATACAACTCGAATTCGAAGACACGGTCATGGCATAGCTCCATTGTTGGGGCAGGGGCGATCCAGCCCCTGATTCGGATGAGGATCAGGCCGCTAAGGGCTAGACTGCTCCCGTCCCGTCGTGGGCGGAGAAGAACCGCGCGGTCCCCTGGTCTTCGAATGCCTGACCCAGGCGCTCTAGCGCGTGGGCGTAGGCGGCCGTCCGCATGTCGGGGGTAGCTCCGCGCTCCCAGCGCCCGTAGATCGACGCGAAGGCTGAGTCCATAGTCTGGCGAAGGCGCTCTCGGACTTCACTCAGGGTCCAGCGGTAGCCGGCTCGGTTCTGCGCCCACTCGAAGTAGCTGACGACGACTCCCCCTGCGTTGGCCAGGATGTCCGGGACGACCAGCACGTCGTTCTCCATGAGTACCTCGTCTGCTTGGCTGCTGACGGGGCCATTTGCGACTTCGACGACGACGTTCGCGCGTACCCCGTCTGCGTTCACCTCGGTGATCTGGTTTTCAATCGCGGCAGGGATCAGGACGTCGACCTCCAGTTGCAAGAGCTCCGCGTTCGTGATCGGCGTGGTCTGGTGCTTCATGCAGTCGGCGCACTCACACACGCTGCAGTCGCAGTAGACGTCGTGGAGTCCGCGCCGCGCGTTCTTCGCTTCGATCAGCGCCGGGATTTCGAGGCCGTCTGGGAAGAAGATCCCGCCCTTGGAGTCACTCACAGCGACTACCTTGTAACCATCGGCGTGGAGCAGCTGGGCCACATGCTGCCCCGCATTGCCAAAGCCTTGCACAGCGACCCGAATCGAACTCGGCTCCCAACCCCGAAGGCGTTCCAACTGCTTGAGGCAGTAGTACGCGCCGCGACCGGTTGCTTCGTCTCTCCCGAGGCTCCCGCCGAGGGAGAGTGGCTTTCCTGTGATCACGTCAGGCGTTCGGTGGCGAACGATGCGAGAGTATTCGTCCATCATCCAGCCCATGACGCGCGCGTTCGTGTAGACGTCAGGCGCAGGCACGTCAGTCTCTGGCCCGATTACATCAGCCAGTCGCTGGACGAACCCTCGGCTTAGTCGCTCCAACTCCAGCGGTGACAGAGTCTTGGGGTCGACGGTGACCCCACCCTTGGCCCCTCCGAACGGAATGCCCACCGCTGCACACTTGAACGTCATCCACAGCGCGAGCGCCTTCACCTCGTCGAGTGAAACGTCCGGGTGGTATCGGATGCCACCCTTCCCTGGGCCGAGGGTGTCGTCATGACGGACGCGATAACCCGTGAACAGGCGAAGTCCGCCGTCGTCCATCCGGACGGGGATCGAGACCTGTGTAATGGAAACGGGTTCGCGAAGGCGAGTCAGGACTTCTGAATGCACGTCTACGAGCGCAGCCGCGCGCTCGAGGCGGGTCAAGGCGTCGGAGTAGAGCGATCCGTGCACGTCCGAGGCAACCGAGGTGTCAGCGGTCATGGCGAATTCTCCGAGTTTTCGGGGTCCAGCAGCCCGATCCACGCGTTCAGGATGGACCGCGAAACTGGCATTGCCCATACCTCGTCACCGCCCGTCGCCCAGTAGGCTGGGTAGGTCACGGGAAGCGCCAAGACATCCAACAAGAAGCCAACCGCCTCCGAAGCGGGTAGGACTCCAGAGAAGGTGGCGAAGTACCAAGGAAGGCCAGGCAGTGCATCTCCACTCGCCTCTGCCTGTTGCCGGTGGGATCTTGCCGCCAACTCCACGTTAGGTCGCACTGACACTTCATTTGGGCGAGACGTCGACACGCACCCGGGGCCAACGAGGGTGAGGGCTGAAATGAGAACGGCCTCACACACCTTCGTCTTGGTACTCGCGCTGGGTCGTCCCATGGTCATGGACGAGCACCTAGCAACCCTCATGCCCGCGTGGTGGGCGCTGTTGTTGGAGCCTCCACGCAAGGGAAATGGGGCAGCTCATTTCAGTCCTGCAATGCCGAGCCAGCGCTTCTCCAGTCGCCGTCCGCCCACTCGCAGAAGCCAGCGGTTTCGGTCCCAGGCAGCAGCAGATTGCGGGGGTTGGTGCGCAGCTTGCTGTCCACCACCTAGCTCTATTGCACGCATGAAAGGAGAACAGATGGAACCCGAGAACTCTGATCCCGGCGAGGGTTTTCCTGACGAAGACGACGAGTCCACGCGCACGACCCTGGCGCGTGTGCTCGCATCTGAGATCACGGGTCCTGTCTTCGGTCTCCCGTTCTTCATGAGCGTCTTAAAGAGCCGGCTCATGCGGCACTGTAATGAGGTCGGTCCCGACGTTCCTCAGGTTCTCCTGCATCTCGCTGAGGGTTCAGTGCTGGACCTTTGCCACATCGTGGAGCTCTCCCCGAAGTGGATCGCAGCTGCTGTTTTCCGCGACGACGCTGACTCCTGCGACAAAATGGACGTTGAGTTCGTTCCCTACGAACTGATCATCCGAGTAACCCTCACTGGGAGATCCGCCGAGGGCCCTCGCCGCTTGGGGTTCGACGTCAACCGCTCTGTTGCCGCGCTGGAAGCTGCAACTGCACCGACATAGGGGCCGAACTGCATGCAGTTGGGCCTGGCCCTACTGCGGGGTGTATCAGGTCAGGCTGTCGCTCGCTCCATCTTGCCTACGGTGCAGGAGCTTGGGGCACTGTCCGGTAGACGAGAACTGCATTCGGGTTCAGCACGACAGGCAGCCCGTGCCAGCCGGCGTAGATCCGGATCCCGATCGGGTCGTCGCGCAGCTTGGCGTAGGCGTAGAACCCTCGCAGGTCGCGCACCAGCGAGGTCGCGCCCTGCGCGCCTGCGAACACCGGCCCCGCCGGCACTTGGACCTTGCCCTCGGCCCAGCCGAGGACGTTGCGCAGCCGAGCGGGCGCTGGGAGGACCACGATCCGGTCGGGGGTGAAGTAGCGCGTGACGGGGCCTCCTTCAGGCTGGTAGGTCCCGTCGGTGAAGCGCCAGTCCAGCCCGCCCACACCCGCCCACTGCAGGTTCTCCCCGGTCAGGTTGGCGTTGCGGAGGATCGTCACGCCCAGCGCGTCGCGCACGAAGGTCTGGACCTCCTTGTTTTGGGTCAGGTAGCCCTCGACGTTGGGGTCGGTGATCGCGAGCGCCGCGCGCATTCCGGCGCCGTCCTTGTAGGCGCGCTTGAGCGCTATCAGCTGCTTGGAGCGGATCTTGGTGTTCTCGTCGGCCCAGGACGCGCCCGCGTCCACGGTGCGGTTCTTGAACTCGAGCGTGAACTCGACCTCGCTCCCGGGGACGGTCTGCTCGCTGACCTCGATCTTGCCGAGCAGCGCCCCGCAGGCGAGGAACTCGCGGGTGTTCGCAATGATGTTCGCCAAGTCCTCCAGCTCGTTGTTGAGGACGGCCGCGGCGTCGGCGACGTCCTGGCCAGGGGCCCGGTTCAGGAACAGGTCGCTCGACGGCAGGTCCTTGTAGGCC
>MDTG01158848.1_pt1 | contig 19785 bp, 17 predicted proteins | sample 811421 | NCBI WGS metagenome assembly MDTG01 (sample SAMN05326645, study PRJNA326480) | marine metagenome | isolation source: seawater | place: Pacific Ocean: South East | collected 2011
AAATTTCAGGCACCATAGATGACTCAATTAGACATTCAATAACTAAATTAAGCCATATTCATTTTGTAGGAACAAAATCTGCTGAAAAAAGAGTTTTAATGATGGGAGAAAAAAAAAAAAATATTTTTAAAATTGGATCTCCAGATAGCGACATTATTTTAAATAAAAAATTACCTAGTCTTCTAACTGTAAAAGAGAGATATGATATAAAATTTGATAAATATTCTATTTTGTTATGGCATCCGGTGACATCTCAAATAAATTCACTAGAAAGCGACACAAGGAAAGTAATAAATTTTTGTAAAAGCTTGAATAATAACTATGTTGTTATTTACCCTAATAATGACCCCGGAAGTTCAAAAATTTTAAATGTATATAATTCTTTAAAACAAAAAAAATTTAAATTACTTAGAAGTTTAAGATTTGAGCACTTTTTATCATTGTTAAAAAATGCAAATTTTATAATTGGAAATTCAAGTGCTGCAATATATGAAGCTCCACTTTTTGGAACGCCTGCTATTAATATTGGAGATAGACAACACAAAAGATTTAAATCTAAAATTATAAAGAATTTCGATATTTCAAACCTAGATAAAAGTGCATTAATGAGATATTTAAGTAAACACAAAATTAAAAAAATATATACTCGCGGAAAAGGAAAAAGCGATAAAAAATTTTTAAAAATAATTTGTACAAGAAATTTCTGGAGAATATCAACACAAAAATTTTTCAGTGATTATTTGTAAATTTATAAATGAAAATTTATACAGATAATTTAATAAAACGATTATTTACAGAAATATAAATCTTCATGATAAATTTAATTGAGTAATTAGAAAATAATTTTTCATAATGGAATATAACATACCTGAATTACAAAACTGGCTAGCATCTGAAAATATAAATTTTATAAATAATTTTGATTTATCAAAAAGATCATGGATTAAATCCGGAGGAACTATTAGAACTTTTATTAAACCAAAAAATTTAAATGAAATAAAAAAATTATTAAATTATTTTCATAAAAATAATATTAATTATTATATTATTGGAAATATATCAAATACCATTCTGAGAGATGGAGAAATAATAACACCGTTTATTAATTTAGGTTTATTTAATAAAATTAAAAAATTAAAAAATAAAAATGGACTACATATTTTTGTTGGTTCCGGAGTTTCGATACCTGTGTTTTCTAAATATATTGTTAACCAAGGATATTCAGGAACTGAAGGACTTTTTGGTATACCGGGCTCTGTAGGTGGAGGAATTTTTATGAACGCCTCTTCCTTTGGTGACAATCTTACAAATAACATTCATAAAATTTTATCGATAGATTTAGATAAAAATTTGAAAATAGTAAAAAAAGAAGATGTTAATTTTTCTTGGAGATCTTCAGAATTTCAAAAAAATAAAAACTTAATTATTGGTGCATATTTTTATTTTTCAAATCGTCAGATAAAAGAAAAAAAAATAATTGATAATAAACTTAACAAACTATTAAATTTGAGAAACAAATTTCAAGAAAAAAACTTCCCAAATCTTGGTAGTTTATTTGCAACAAAAAATTTATATTCAGATATAAAATTTACTTCACTAAATTTTTTTTTATTATTTATCTTGAATAAATTAATTAATTTTATTTTTTTTAAAAATTTTTTTTATATATATTTGCAAAATATTAGAAATTTAATTACAAAACTATATATTAAAAATTTAAGGATTGATAAAAATTCAGAATTTACTTTATCTAATAAAACCATAAATTGTTTAGTTAATAAGGGTTCAGCTGAGTCTCGAAATGGAATTAATTTGATTAGACAATTTCAAAAAAAAACTAAATATAAAGTAAAACTCGAAAATATAATATTAGATAAAATATTATGAATATAAAAATTGCAACTTACTTTTATGGAAATAATTATGGTGCTTTGCTTCAATGCTATTACTTAAAAAAATTTCTTGAAGATAATTTCAAAGATAAAAAAATTGATTTTTTTAAGTATCAACCTAAAAAATTAATTTTTAGAGAAGAATATTCACCAATTTTAAAAAAAAATCCGATTAAAATTATTGATGGAATATTAAGGTTTAGAAGATTAAGTATGTGGAAAAAAAAAATATTTCATTTAAACCAATTTATGAAAAATATGAGGATAAGGTAAATAAAGGTATAAGTGTTTATGGAAGCGATGAAATATGGAATTTTTCCAACCCTTTCTTTGGTTATGATGATTTTTTTTTTGGAAAATACGACAAAAATTACAAAATTTCATATGCCGCATCATTTGGTGCTGCTAATAAAGAAAAGTTAAGTTTAAGTATAAAAAAAGAGATTAACGATCTTTTGAATAAATTTTCTTATTTATCTGTTAGAGATGAATATTCAAGAAATATGCTTAAAAAAATATTTAATATCGATTCAGAAATTGTTCTAGATCCTGTTTTTTTTAATCAAGATCAATTAGATAAAATTAAAAACAAAAATGAAAAAGATAAATGTATAATTTATGGAAATTTTTTTTCGAAATTTCAAATAAAAAAAATTATTGACTACTGTAAATCAAAAAATTTAAAAATTGTATCAATTGGATATTATAATAATTGGGCGAAGAGCAATATAATCATGAATCCATTCGAATTTTTAGATGAAATAAAAAAATCTAAAATTATTTTTACTTCCATGTTTCATGGTATACAATTTGGAATTAAATTTAAAAAAAATGTTTGGTTTAGTGTGGATCCTTATAGAGCAAATAAACTTGATTACTTTTTAAATAAATTAAATTTAAAAAAGAGAGAAATCAAAGAAAATTCAAACTTTGATGAAGAAATTGATTATATAAAAATTGAAGAAATAATAAATAACTGGAAAATGTTTTCAAAAGAATTTTTGATAAATTCTATAAATTCTAGATAATAATATGATATTTTTAAAAAACTTTAAAAGAGCTTATAATTTATTTGAAAAAAATGAGAAAATTAAATTTATAATTTTATCTATATTAACAATATTTGTTACAGTTTTCGAATTAATAAGCCTAGGATCAATACCTATTTACATATCACTCATTTTTGATCCAAATTTGATTAATAAATACTTAATATATTTTAATTTAAATGAATTTATTGATTTACCTAAATCAGAAAATTTTATTTATTATTCATCAATTTTTGTAGTTGTAGTTTTTTTTCTAAAGAATATTTTCATAGGATTATTTTACTTTTTTAATATTAAATTTCTCAATGATTTAAACGTTCGAGTTGGTAATCAAATATATCATAACAATATTTACTCTGATTACCTTTATCATATCAACAGAAGTCCAGCAGAATTGATGAGAAATCATGGGGAAATTCGAAGATTCGCTGGCTTAACTGGTCATTACCAGAGATTATTTCTTGAAGTATCTTTACTATTTTTTTTATTAATAGTTACATTAAAGGTATTTTTTGAAATAACAATTTTATTTTTTGGATTATTCACAATATTTTTTCTTGTTTATTTTACAACTATAAAAAAGTGGGTCAATGAAGCGGGTAGAAAAATTCAAGTATACAAAAAAATAGAATATAGTTTATTAGATAACACTTTTTCTGGAATTAAAGAGATTAAATTTAATTTAAAAGAAAGTTTTTTTACAAGATTATTTAATAATAATTACTTCAAAATGAATAGAGTTATTCTTTTACAAGACATGATCAACAAAATTCCAAAAATTTCTCTTGAAATGCTGGCTGTAACATCAATAATTTTTATTTCAATTTTATTTTATACTAATGAAATCAGCAATGTATCAAAAATATCAAATCTTTCTTTTTTATCAGTTGTTGCGATCAGATTAATCCCTGCTTTTAATGGAATCTCAGTTGCAACAACTGCAATTAAATATTCAGAACCAGCTATAGATATAGTTGAAAAAGATTTAAAAAATGTAACTTATTATTCTTCAAAAATTCGCAATAATGAAAAAATTGAACATTATAATAAAAAAATTAAATCTATAAGTATTAAAAATTTAACATTTAACTATGGTTCTGAGAAAGAAATTCTTTTTGATAATGTAAATTTAGATATAAATGAAAATGATAAAATTGGCATATATGGAAAATCTGGATCAGGCAAAACATCATTAATTAATTTAATGACAGGATTGATACCTCCCATTAAAGGCAAAGTACTTTTCAATGATATAAATATTTATAACAAAACTAATACATTTTATAATAAAATTAGCTATATAACCCAAGATACAATTCTATTTGATGATACAATAAAAAATAACATTACATTTAATAGCGACACAGTTGACGACGCAAAAATAAAAAAAATAATAGAAATTTGTAAACTTAATGATTTGATAAACAGTATTACTTTAGGATTACAAGCAAAAATTGGTGAAAAGGGACTTAAAATATCAGGTGGTCAGAAGCAAAGGATTGGTATTGCAAGAGCTCTTTACAAAAACTTTGATTTATTAATTTTGGATGAAGCTACATCTGCACTTAATAAAGATTACGAAAATGAAATATTAAATTCAATTTATAAGCACTTTAAGGATCGGATAATTATTATAGTGAGTCATAATACAACAAACTTTATGAATTGTAATAAACTGATAAAAATTGAAAATAATAATTTAACAATAAATAGTAAAAAAACTTAATAAAATATATAAAAATTTTCCAAAAGTCTAAATTCACTTTTTAAATAAAAAAGCTATTGATCCTGATGGGTGATGAGATCTCTCAGAGATTATATCTTTTACATTATTCATCAAATATTTTTGAGTGGTCTCGTCTAGATAATCATCTATAAAAAACTTTTTTTCTTTGATATATTTGAAAACTTCTTCCATAGTATTTTCTGCATAAACCCACGGTTTTTTATTATGTTCATTATTAAATTTTCTAATTTTATTTAAGTAATCATCTGTTCCATTAAAATCTTCAAGTATATAAACTCCACCCGATTTTACTGCTGGAAAAAAATTTTTAATATTATTTGTATAACCATAATAATTATGTAACGAGTCGTCTATTATAATATCAAAATTATTATTTTTTTTTAAATATTTAAAGATTTTTTTTTTATTTTTAATATCGAGTTTTGTATAAATAATTCTTTTACTTTTATAAAATAGTTTATATTTATCTTTAAGATCTATTCCATACAATTCTGAATTTGGAAAATAATAATAAAAACTAGCTGTAGAATGGCCATTAGCCACACCTATTTCCAATATTTTTAATTTTTCAAATCTTTTATTTTCAAAATATTTTTTATAATATGGAGTATAATTTGCTCCTAGCGGGTACTCATAATCATATAAATTCTTTCTTGTTATCCATTGATAGTAATTCCTAAAAGTTTTATCTCCAGACTTAATTAAATATTGATATTTTTTCTTTGAATCAAGGAATCCTTTATCTGTTCCAAAAGTTAAACATATATCATCCAAAGAAAGATTTGGGTCAAGTCGCAAATTATCTAAATCAATTTTATTATCTGAAAGAAATAAATTTTTAATCTTAGAAAAAATCAAACTATAATTGTCATTCTTTAAAGATAATAAAAGTCTTTTTATTAAATATTTTAATCTTTCAATTTTTTTATTAATCATGAGATAGTATTTTAATTAACATTGAAGACTTAGTTTATAATAATTTAAATATCAAGTTCTTTAAATATAAAAATATAATTATTTAAATTGTTTTGTTAGAATAAAAATGTGATATATTTCCGTATGCTTAGCGAAGCTCAAATTAAAAATTTTAAAAAAGATGGTTATATTGTAGTTCCAAAATTTTTAAATTCAGATGAAACTCAAAAATTGTTAAATTCAATTAAAATTCAAAGAGAAAAAAGATCAAAAAATGACATTCATATATCTATAGATGATGAAAATGTTTTAAATTTTTTGTGTAATGAACGACTAAAGGAAATTTTAAATTTATTAATAGGACCAAAAGTTTATTTTTTACATGATATAAATCTTCTAGATGGTCCAATAACAAATAACAATAGTTGGCATAGGGATAATCCGTGCAGACGCACTGGAGTAGGTCCAGATTGGGACAATAAAGAGGAATATAATGTAGTTAGTGCAGCTGTATATTTGTGTGATAGTAATGAAACTCAATCCTCACTTAGTATAATAAAAAAATCACATTTATTAAACTATTCTTCAAAACTTTCAAATGTTTTAAGAGTTATACATCAAAGAACAAGACCATTTAACTTTTTAAAACCATTAAGGAAACTAATACAGTTTATTATTGCTAAAGAAATTTATTACAAGCCAGGTGATTTAGTAATATTTTTATGTAATTTATATCACTGTGGATCAATAACAAATTACAGTATTGAAAAAGTAGACAGGCAAGGAATAATTTCTAGATTTGGAGGAATTGGCAATCATTATAAAACTTTCATGAACTATGAACTTAATTACAGACATGGAAACGAGAAATTTTCACTTTCAAAAAAAAAAGACCAGTATTTTGAAAAATTGAAGAAAAGTGATTTATACATTTCGCCTAATATTGAAAAGAAAGAAATTAAGGGTATATTTATCCCAAAAGACTCTTCTTCAGACCGTTTAATGAAAAAGTAAATATAATAAAGGAAAATAAAATAATTATAATTGACCAAATTTTTACAATTCTAAAATATGAAAAAATATTTTAAATCATTTTTAATTAGGTGCTTGTGGTTTATATCTAAATCTACAAGAATTCATTCTATTAACAGAATGTTAGTAGAAATTAATTACAATAACTTAATTAAAGATAAAAGGTATATTGATAGCCGCAATTTAATTAACTATGGATTTAAAGTTTATTCTCAAGCAGATGAGGATGGCATAATAGATGAAATACTAAATAGAATTTCTTTTTCATCAAAAACTTTTATAGAATTAGGAGTCCAAAATGGAAAGGAATGCAATACTCTTTATTTGCTTAAATCAGGGTGGAAAGGTCTATGGGTAGATATGTCTACAAACTTAGATAGCTTTAATAAAGAATTCTCAAAATATTTAAATAAAAATCTTATTTTTGAAAAAAGCAGGATCACTACTAATAATATAAATTCAATAATTGAAAAAAATAAAATTTTTTTAGGAGATACTATTGATGTGCTATCTATAGATTTAAGTAAAAATACATTTCACATATTAGAACAATTAGACATTTATAGCCCGAGAGTTATCGTAACAGAATATAATGCTAAATTGAGAGATAAATTGGAATGGAAATGTGATTATAATGATAATGGAGATTGGGAAGGAAATGATAATTTTGGAGCTTCTTTAAAATCATTTCAAATAATGTTAGAAAAAAAAGGCTATAATTTAGTTGGATGTAATATTACTGGAACAAATGCTTTTTTTGTTAAAAAAGATTTAATTAATGACAAATTTATTAATAATTTTTCAAGTGAATTTCATTATGAGCCTCTTAGATTATGGCTTATTAAAAAATATGAAAATGAATTAAAAGTTTCTATATAGATAATTTTAGTATTTCTCATTTAAAATTTTAGCAGCCACCTTGCTAGATGATCCTATGTTATAGAAATTTTCTTTAATAAATTTATCAATTTCACGATCATTTAAATTTTTATTCAAAATTTCATTAATTGTGTTTGGTAAATTTTTTAATTGATTAACTTCAATTGTATTACCAAATGTTTTTAGTATTATATCATCTATAGTTTCAATATTTAGTTCTTTGAATGATTGGTTGTGAATTTTATCAACATAATCTACTTTTAGGATTGGCTTTTTAAAAACAAACAAATACTCACTAAAAATTGAAGAATTATCAGATATTAATATTTCCGATTTCTCCATTGAAGGAATATTTGATGTATTATAATCGATTTTAAATAAATTATTTTTAGAGAATTTATTTAAATTTTTAATCTGCTTTTTTGATCTTTTAAAATGTTCACTGTGTGGTCTAAATATTACTTTGAAGCCTTCTTCTAAGAGAGTATTAATTATATTAAAACCATAGTCATCAAATAGATTTTTATTATTATAATTCCAGGATGGAGCAAATAAAACACATTTTTTTTCTTTTAAGTTGACATTAATATTTTTACTTAAGAAGTCAAAATAAAAGTATCCCGTGTTCTCAATAATTTTTTTAGGAAATTTATATTTTTCTTCTGCTTTTTCTAATTCTAATTTTTGATAATTTCCATTAGAAAAAATTATATCATAATTTTTAAATGCATCTTTTTTATAAATTTTATGAGTACTAGCAAATGCATGAAAAAAATATATATACCTTTCACAACTTTTTGATTTTGGTAGATTTTCTCCTAAGTCAGTTAAAGTTAATATTAAATTTTTACACTTAAGAAATAAAAAAAATATATATAAAAAAAGGTAATTGTGAATATAAACTGTATTAATTTTATTTTTAAAGAAGTTATAGTCTTCTTTATTATTGCATACAAAAAAAATTTTATTTTTTCTAAACATGCTAAGTTCATTAATAATATCTTCAAAATGATACCTGTAAAATTTAGATTCTGAAAAAAAAACAAATTTTTTTTCTTCTTTTGATTTATTTATAAATTTAACTAAAGAAATTAAAGAGTAAATTAAATTTTTCATTTATTAAAAGAATAAATAGCAATCTTTTGATTATTTGAATATAATATAATCAATCTTTTTGCATTTATTTAAAATAAAACAATATGAAAAAGGCTTATAAAATAAATTGAAAATATTATTTAGTAACAAAATTTTTTTTGAACAAAAATATGGTGGTATATCTAGATATTTTTATACTGTGTTTGAAAAATTTATTGAAAAAAATATTACTTTCAAAGTAATTGCACCCATTTATAAAAATTTATATTTAAAAAGCCTAAATGCGTCTTATAAAAAAGGAATATTTATTCCAAGATATCCATTAAATTATAGTTTAAAGAAATTGAATAATTTCATTTCAAATAAATTTATTAATAGCTGCGACTATAATATCTTGCATGATACTTATTTCAGTAGTCATATTTTAGACATTAAAAATAAAAAAAAGATAGTTACTATACACGATTTAATTCATGAAAAATTTTCCAAGTATTACAACTCTAGAGATATTATAAGCACAAAAAGAGAAATTTTTAAAAAAATAGATAAGTTTATTTGTGTATCCGAATCTACTAAAGAAGATCTTTTAAAAATATACGATATTCAAGAAAATAAAATTAGCGTTATATATCATGGAAGCGATCATCTAGATAAAATTTCTGTAGATACAAGTAAAAAAAAATTTGAATTTTTAAAAAAAATAAATAAACCATTTATTCTTTATGTAGGAAATAGGTACAGATATAAAAATTTTCAAACTTTAGTTAGAGCTTTTAATAATTCTTCTCTAATTAAAAATAATTTTCAAATTATATTTTTTGGTGGTGAGTCAATTAGTAAAAAAGAAAGTCAATTATATGATGAATTGAAATTAAGTAAAAAAATTCTTCATTTACGTGGAGATGATGAAATTTTAAAACATTTATATTTTTCAGCTCAAGTTATGGTTTCAACATCGGTCGATGAAGGTTTTGGATTAAATATACTCGAAGCATTAAGATACGGATGTATTGTTTTGGCAAAAGATATAAAAGTTTTTAGAGAAATCTATAACGATAAACTAACTTATTTTAATGACGAAGAATCTTTACAGTTTAGTTTAGAAAAATGCTTACAATTAAAAAAATACCAAAATGAAACAAAAAATAATAAATTCTTTGAAAAATTTACTTGGGAAAAAACTTGTGCAAAAATGCTTCAAGTATATGAGAATTGCTAATTAAATTTTATCTATATTATTTTTTAATGTATAAAAACTGCTTAAGATTAAATAATAAAAATTATTTTTAAAATTATGATATTAATTTATGCATTCCTGCTTGGCTTAACATCTAAATATTTATTAATTAATAACAAAAAGAAATATTCTGTTATTATTTTATCTTTATTATTAGTTATTTCTTTTTTTTTTATTTCAGTAGATATTATTACTGAAAAAGGATTTTCAAGAGCCTTTTGGTACCATTTAAATCATGATATTTTAAGCGGGTCATACATTCCGTATTTAAATTTATTTTTAGTTAATATAACTTTTTTTTTAATAATTTTTTTTATTGCTTATTATTTTGGTAAAAAAGGTTTTTTTTTAAAAAAAATTAAAAAATATTTTTCCTATAAAATTTTAGTTCTTTTCTTAATTATTTTAAATCCAGCGATAGTTTCAATATTTGATAATCTAAAATTAGATCAATTTGAAAAGAAAAAAATATATAATTTTGATGAATTTTATAACAATGTTGACGAACTTTCAAAAAATTTTGAGGATAGAGATATTGTTATTATTATAGCCGAAAGTTTAGAAAGGTCATATTATTCTCATCCTGAACTTTCTTATCTAAATCTTAATTTGCTAAAAAGAAAAGATGTAATTGATTTTTCAAATATTTTTGAGGCTGAAGAATATACAAGCTGGACAATAGCAGGTATAGTTGCAGCGAATTGTAGTTTACCACTAATTAATAATGATTTTTATGAAAATATTAATTGTTTATCTGATTTACTTTATAAAAGAAATTATAAGCTATCTTCTATCCAAGGCTCATCTTTAGAATTTGCAGGAAATGGTATTTTTTATAGAATACACAATGTATCAGAACTATTTGGTTACGAAGAGATTTTAAACAAATTTCCAGGTAATGAAAAAAGTGTTTGGGGTGTACACGACGATTTATTGTTTAAGTTTTCAAAAGAGAAAATTAGAGATTACGAAGATAATAGTAATAATTTTGCAATTTGGATAAATACTTTGGACTCTCACCCTCCTAACGGTTTATTATCATCAAACTGCAAGAGTATTTCAGCCAATATTCAGATAAATTTATTAAAAACTGTTTATTGTACTGATTATTATATTAACAATTTTATAGATCATTCAAAAAATTTAGATAAAGAAAAAAATAATATTTATATTGTTATTTCAGATCATTTTTTAAATCCTTCTCCAATATCTAATAAATATTTTGATAAATATGAAAATAGACGGAATTTATTTTTAATAATCGATCCATACAAAAAAATTGAAAAAAAAATAATACAAAAGGTCGGCAACCCATTAGATATTGCGCCAACTATAATTAATTATTTAAATGGTCATGAAAAGTTAGGGCTTGGAGTAAGCCTTCTTAATGAAAATTATAACTCTTTATCTTCTCAAACTGAAAAAGTAGAAAAAATTCTATCGCAATTTCAAAAAAATCTCAAAAAATTTAATAAATCCATTGATTTTTTGAAACTTTCAATTCATAAAGATGAGAAAAAAATTTACGTTAATTCAAATCCAACGTTCCCAGTTCCTATTTTGAATTTTAAAAATAGTACTTATGTACCCGAAACTGATCCAAACGGTTATCCAAAAGAAAATATAGTTCAAATAATTTCTAAATTATTTTTAGATAATAAAGATATTTTTAATTTCGAAGCTATATCAAGTTGTGAAGCAATAAAAATTTATAATTCGAATAAGAAGTTAAATTGTTCATACACTTATATTAAAGCAATTGATGAAGGAGATGAAATAATTTTAAATTTAAGACCATTTAATAATGTTTATAATCAAAATTTTTTAACTGTATCCCAAGCATCTAAAAAAATTATAGTTGATAAAAAAAATTTTAGAAGAATTTCTTTAGAAGTAGTTAACAAAAAAAGTAAAATAAAATTAAAATTTGATAATATTAAAGCAGATTTATTGTCTGAAATAAAAAAATATTTTCCAAAATTTTATTCCTTTATTCTTTCAAATTACCTAGATTATAAAAATAAGACTAATAAAAAAAATTTTAAAAAAAATTATAAGAATAAATTTTTACAAAATTTTTATTTTAATCCAGATAAATTTATAGCTCATGGAGGTGGAAAAATAGATAATTTTTATAAAACAAATACACTAGAATCATTAAATTATAATTATGAAAAAGGTTCAAGACTTTTTGAATTAGATTTAAATTTGACATCAGATCAAAAAATAGTAGCAGTTCACGATTGGTTAAGTTGGAAAAATATGACAAATCATAAAGGCAGTATACCTCCGACTTATTCAGACTTTATGTCAAATAAAATATACTCAAAATATAATGTATTAGATGCTAATATAATCTTAGATTGGTTTTTAAACAACAAAGATGCAGTACTTTTTACTGATAAATTAGATGATGCTATCTTAATTAAAAATAACTTCAAAGATATTGGCAACCGTTTAATAATTGAATTATTTTCACAAGAACAAATTGATAGGGCTTTAAATAATAATATCGGCAATATATTAATTTCTCAAAGAATGCTTTGGAGAAATAATTACTCATTTCAATACTTAAATGAACTTAGTAAATTAAAAGTTAAACCAACTGGTTTTTCAGTTAATAAAAATACAGTTTACAAACATCCAGAATTTTTTTTGAAAGCAAAAAAATTAGGCTTCAAAACTTATGTGTATAATATCAATGAAACTCAAAATAAAAATAATGAGATAAAAGTTTTTTGTGAACTCTCAAGTTTTATTACAGGTTTGTACGCTGACGATATATCTAATCTTAAAAATAGAAAAAAAATTCGCTGTTTCTAGAATTTATATTAAAATCTTTTTATTATTCTAATAATGCTATAGAAGGACTATTTTCTAAAAATAATATTATTTTTTTTTCATCTTCAACATATAATATATCTCTAATTCTTTCTCCAATTGGAATAATATCTGAATAGATTAATTTTTCTAATGCATTATCAAACCTCAAATGATGAACTGCTCTTCTTCCGGGAGCTGGAACATTTCCCATAGCTGACATAAAAAAATCTCTTTTAAAACCATCTTTAAAACCATCTACATTTATTATCGCGCTTGGCGCAACTGAATTACCCCTAAACCAATGCAAAGGTTCTTTAAATCCGTTTGGTGCATGATTATTTTTATCTTTAGCTGTAAATCTATTTTCTTTTATTGGAGTTGGTCCTAATTCTCCATATGTACTAATTGGCCAACCAAAGTTTATATTTTTATCTAATTCATCTTCTTTTAAAATATTAATTTCATCACCTCCCTGAGGACCATGCTCAGTTAATATTAGTGAATTAGATTTTTTATACCAAAAAGCTCCTTGTGTATCTCTCATACCTTTAGCAATTAGCTCAAAATTAGGTTTTTCATAATTTATTTTATATATTTTTCCAAAAAAAGATTCATTTTTTTGAGCATTAATAAAAAGTTGTCCGTCGCCTATTGTAAAAAAGAAACTATTTTCATTATATGGAACCATCTTTCCACCTGAATGATTAGACATATTTGTGCTACATTCGTCATATGAAAAAAATTCTTTAAAACTCAATGTCTCCAAATCATAATTTGATTTTAAAATACCAATATTGTAACATTTATCTCTAATTTTTTTATAGTAGCTGATAAAAATATTATCATTGATTATCATTATACCTCTAAAACTAGCCCTTCCTTTTTTATAAATGTCAGAGTCGATTGCAATTATATTTCTAAAATTATTTTTAATAATATTAAAATTTAAATAATCAGCATTTAAATCACTTGTTTCAAAATAGCCAAGTAATCCTTCACCATTTAGAATAAAAATTTTATCTTCATGCTTAGTCAAATAACCGCTTGGCTTTCTTTCATTGTATTGCCAAGGTTTTGACAGTGCGAAATAAAATTTTTTAAACTTATATTTATTATTATTTTTTGATTCAATTATTCTACTTTTTCCAAGTTGAGGTAAAAAAATATTTTTACCTTGCTTTTCTAAAAAATCTAAATCATTTAAATACTCTATCAAATATTGATTTTGATTTTCTAATTCTTGCGTCCGTGAAATTAATTTATTTTGTGATTTCTTTATTTCATTTATTTCACTTTGATGATAAAAAGGAAATAAGAGAGTTTTTTTTATTACAAGTCTTAATTCTAGAGGTATCGAATTTTTTATTGTAAAAATTGCTCTATTGTCTGTATAGCCAATAAAAATAAAACCCAAAACTAAAAATAATAAAAAGATAGAAATAAGTATTTTTTTCATGATTTTCAAAGTTTTTTAACATAATTAGTTTTGTTCTAAAAGTGACATATAAGCATCTATTTATAAAAAATCTATGGTATTTAATATTAAGGTACTTTTAAAAGACTAATTTTAACAAATATTAATAAATAAAATACTATAAATAAATTATTATAAATAATTATAATTTTAAATTATTTGAAATTATAAAATTTAAATCTAAAATAAAAAAATGATTTATGTTATTAAAAAAAAAAAAATTTTTTTAATACTACTCATAGGTTTTCTTTTATCGATATCCTATTCAATTTTCACTGTTAATAATTTTGATAAGATTAATCTTAAAAAGAATCAAAACTTAATGGTTAGTGGAGATCTAAAATTAATTTGGAAAGAAGCTGATATTTTTAAAAAAGACTATTTTGAAAAAAATAAAAAATATTTTGAATCTGGTTTAGAATATACTAGAACCTATCTACCTTCTAAATTACTTGCCCTATACTCTAAAATATTTAATTTTGAATTTTTTGAAGACCCAAATCAAAATATTGTTACCAAAGGTGGAAAATTAAAATATTTACTATTTCAATCTATCATATTTTATTTTGCATTATATTATTTCTATGAAAAATTGAAATTATTTTTAAATAATGACCATTTATCTTTTTATATAGTTTCTTTTTTATCTTTGGAGCCTACAATTCTACAATGGCATTCCACATTTTGGACTGAATCAATTTACTTTACATTGCAAATATTGCTTCTTGCATTTATTGTAGATATAAAAAATACATATATTAAATTTGTAAAAATTGGTGCAGTGCTTGGTTTAATGTTTTTTCAAAAAACTGTTACAGTTTTTTTATTCATCCCAATAATTATTTATTTATTATTTATAAAATTAGAAAAAAAATTTTATTATATTTCACTCTTATCACTAACTTATGCTTTATTTTTGGGTTTTTTATGTTTAGATAATTATAAAAAAACAGGTATACCTCATATTCTTCCATTACAAACTAAAGATGCACACTATCTATACATTGTTCCTTCAATTTTGAGCGAAACAAATAAAAATATAAAATATTCAGATTATAAAAATTCTATAGAAAAAAATTGGAAAAACTTAAATAGTTTTGATGAGAATAATTTCAAAGATCTTTATAATTTTTATAATTTTAGACAATCTACAGCAATTAAACTTATGCTTGAAAATAAATTTATTACTGCAAAAATTTATATAAAGAAAACTTTACATCATTTTTTGTTAAACCCTGTTCAAACATACTATTGGCATGAGTACAATAAAAGCAAGTATGAGAAACAATATTACTTGAGCGAAGATAAAAAAAAATGGTTACCATTCAGAATTATTTATAGTCTTATTTTTTTTTCAATTATAACTTTAGGTCTTTTGAAAATTTTTAGACGTACACCTAATATTAAATTTTATTTATTAATACTTTTTGGAATAATATATTATTCTTTTATGTTAGGATGGGTAGGAAATACTAGATATTTTATGCCTTCATGGATTTTTTTCTCAATATTTTTTGGAATGGGGCTTTATGCTCTAGAAGAGATTTACGTTAATTATAAAAAAAATTAAATTAAATTTGATAAAAATTAAAAGAGATTGTATTTTAAAATACACCTTATTGCACTAAATCCATCTTTCCAGCCTATTTTTTTTCCTTGTTCATAAGTTCTGCCGTAGTATTTAACTCCAACCTCATAAATTCTACATTTTTTTTTTGCTATTTTAGCAGTAATTTCAGGTTCAAAACCGAACCTGTTTTCAATTAACTTTATATCTTTTATCAGATCTGATTTAAAAGCTTTGTAACAATTTTCCATATCTGTCAAGTTAAGATTAGAAAGCATATTAGATAGAAAAGTTAAAATATAATTTCCTAAACTGTGCCAAAAAAACAAAACTCTTTTTTCGTCTGAGCCAACAAATCTAGAACCAAAAACTACATCAGCATATCCTTTTTTAATTGGATCAATTAATTTTGAATAATCACTTGGATCATACTCTAAATCTGCATCTTGGATGAGTATTATATTTCCATTTGATTTATTTATTCCTTCTCTTACACAAAATCCTTTTCCACAATTCTTTTTATTTAAAATTAAATGATCAATTTTACTTTTTACTTTGTGTTCTAATACTTCACGAGTTCCATCTGTAGAAAAATCATCAATAATAATTATTTCTTTTTCATATTGAGTCTGTTTTAATACCTTATCTACAATTTTTTCTATTGTATCTATTTCGTTAAAACAGGGAATTATAATACTAATCTTCAAAGTAATTTTATTTATATTAATAAAGTCTCATATTTACAATCAATATATATAAAAAATAAACTAAAAAAAATCAGACTATTTTTTAAACATTAGAATAAATATATTTTTTAATGTTCTTAAGGTTTCTATTTTAGGTATTTTAGATTTACCTTTAGCTCTATTTTCAAATATTATTGGGATTTCTTTAATTTGATAACCAAGGCGATTAATTCTAAATATTGTTTCCATAAAAAAACTATATCCTTTAGATGAAATAGAGTTAAAATCAAATTTATTAAGTTTTTCTAAATTAAATCCTCTATATGAAGTTGTGAATTCAGTGCTTGGAAGTCTTAACATTTTTTTTATTAATTGATTACCAAAATAACTCAGAAATAATCTAAGAAAAGTCATATTATTTTTACCTCCTGGCATATATCTAGAACCAATCACAAATGGAAATTCATCTAACAATGAAATAAATTTTCTTAGCTCTTTAGGGTCGTGAGATAAATCTGCATCCATAGTAATAAACTTTGTATATTTATTTGTCTTTGCATAAAAAAATGCTTCCTTGTGTGCAGTATCTAATCCTAACTTTCCACTTCTTATCTTATACGAAATAAAAGGATATTTTTTTGAGTAACTTTTAATTATTTCAGAAGTATTATCTGGACTATTATCATCAATTATATAAATATCTGAATTAAGTTTTAGTGAAATGATCATTTCTATTAATTTAGATATATTTTCAACTTCGTTATATGTTGCGGTAAAAATTAATGTATTATTTAGATTCATTATTAGTATATTTATTTGATTAATAATTAATAAGAAATAAAAAAAATTTGTCAAAAAATAAATGAAAAGTAAAAAAACAGCAATTATTTTTGGAGTTAGTGGACAAGATGGAGCATACTTATCTCATTTTTTATTACAAAAAGGGTACAAGGTTATAGGTACAACAAGAAATAAATCTAAAAAAAATTTATATAGATTAAAAAAATTAAAAATAATAAAAAAAATTGTTTTATTAAAAGGTGAAGCTACAAATTTAAAATTTTGCGAACAGATCTTAAACTCAAAAATAAATGAAGTTTATTATTTAGCGGGAGATTCTTCTGTAGTAAAATCTTTTTTATCTCCAGAAACTTCGCTTAAGAGTAATGCAGAGGGTATTTTAAATATTTTACAGACTTTAAAACGAAAAAAATATAAAGCTAGGCTATTTAATGCAGGCTCTGGTCAGTTTTATGGTGATAATAAAAGCAACAAGTACAATTTAAATTCAAAAATTGATCCTCAGAGTCCATATGGTGTTTCAAAAGCCGCTGCTTATTGGTTTGTCAAAATTTTTAGACAAAGGTATGACATGTTTTGTTGTACTGGAGTTCTTTTTAATCATGAATCAAGTTTAAGATCAAATGAGTTTGTAACAAAAAAAATAATTAACATGTCAAACAAAATAAAAAAAAATAAAAAAATAAAACTATATTTAGGTAATATTAATATTTATAGAGACTGGGGATGGGCACCAGAATATGTCAGAGCTTTTTGGTTAATGCTTCAAAAAAGTAAACCAGAAGATTTAATTATTGGAACTGGCAAAATTTATACTATCAAGCAATTTGTAAATGAAGTTTTTAAAATTCAAAACATTAGTAAAAAAAATCTTATAACTAATGTAAAAAAATTTAAAAGAAAACTTGATATAAGAGGCTATAAAGCGGATATAAAACAGACAAAAAAAAAAATTAACTGGAATCCAAAAATATCTTTTAAACAAATAATCTCTAAAATGGTAAATAATGAACTATTTTAATTTATTATTTTCAAATAATAGTATTTTAAGATGTCTACAATTAGATGAATTTAGAAAATTTAGTTTTAAAGGAGACTGTATTGAATTTGGAGCTAACGAAAAACTTAATAGAAATTTTCTAAAATATAATTCAAAAAAATATAAAACAACTTATTCCAACATTGTTAATAAAAAAAATAATTTCTTGATTTTAAATTTAGAAAAAAAAATAAAACATAAAAAGAAATATGACAATGTAGTAATTTTTAACGTTTTGGAACATCTTCCTGATTTAAATGTTCCTTTGGAAAACTTATATAAATTATTAAAAAAAAGTGGCAGAATTTTAGGATCAACCCCCTTTATTTATAGAATACATGGAGCACCAAAAGACTATAGTCGATACACAAAGGAATATCTAAAAAAAATTTTGAAAGAAAAAAAATTTAAACAAATAGAAATATACGAGTTAGGTATAGGCCCTTTCCTGGCAAGTTTTTCATTATTAAGAGGATATTTAAAATTTATACCTATACTCTATCAAATGCTCTTATTTCTTGCAGTTATTTCTGATAAAATTTTAAATATTTTTATGAAAACAAATCCTAAAACTATATATCCAATTGGATATGTTTTTTCAGCAGTAAAAAAATAATTATGGATAAAAAAATTTTAGTTACAGGTGGAAGTGGATTAATTGGTACTTACCTCAAAAATATTTTGCCATCGGCGTCTTATGTTAGCTCAAAAGACTATAATCTTTTAAAAGAAAATGAAGTTAGAAAGATGTTTATCGATTTAAAACCTGATGTAGTAATTCATCTTGCAGCTTTAGTCGGAGGCATACATCATAATATTGAAGAGCCAGTTAGATACTTTGAAGAAAATATAATAATGAATACTCTTGTTTTAAGGGAAAGTTTTAAAAATAATGTTGGTAGATTTACAGGCATATTAAGTTCGTGTATTTATCCAGATAATATTTCAAAATTTCCAATTGAAGAGGATAAACTTTTTGAAGGATCTCCTCATGAGGATTTATTTTCATATTCTTATGCAAAAAGATGTTTAGCAATTCAAATAGACATGTATAACAAGAAGTATAAAACAAAATATAATTATCTAATACCTTGTAATTTATATGGAGAATTTGACAAATTTGATCCAATAAAAGGTCACTTTGTTGGCGCATTAATTGAAAAAATTAGTGAAGCGAAAAAAAATAAAAAAAATTCTATAACCTTATTTGGGGATGGCACGCCATATAGACAATTTATGCATGCAAAAGATTTAGCTATAATAATAAAAGAAATGATTTTAAAGGATAGATTTTACAATATGAATATTGCTACTGAAGAAAATTATACGATAGATACAATTGCCAAACTAGCATTAAGGGCTTGTAATTGTGAAAATATAGAAATTAATTATGATACTAGCAAACCCAATGGTCAAATGAGAAAAGATATTCAAACTTCAAGATTAAAAAAATACTTTCCAGATTTTAAACCAATTAAATTAGAAAAAGGAATAGGAGAAATTTATAAGAAAAGGTTTATTTTAAAATGAAGAAAACATTACTATTTGG